>Ga0208783_10000010_pt1 | contig 129751 bp, 115 predicted proteins | sample DEB19_08_DNA_2_FD_184529 | JGI IMG/M metagenome (GOLD analysis project Ga0208783, IMG submission 184529) | Aqueous microbial communities from the Delaware River and Bay under freshwater to marine salinity gradient to study organic matter... | ecosystem: Environmental > Aquatic > Marine >... | reverse complement strand
TATGGCTCCAAGTGCAGACGCGACGTTGACGAGTGCTGACGCAGCCTTCGCGGCCTTGGCCCTCATGCAAGGTGGTGCCGATGATTCGTCCACGGCCAAGAAAAGGGTGTTTGCATCGATCTGAGCGCGGCACGCAGTCCGTTACAGCCGCACGCGGATGCCTTCGGCGATGCTGCGGTCGGCCGCCTGCACGATCGCCATGGCGCGGAGCGTGTCGTCGAGGCCGCTCGTCTGCCGAACAAGACTCGTTACCATGCGGTGAAACTGTCCGAGCATCTGTTCGCCCACCGGACGGTCGCTGTCGAGAGACTCCTGGTGACGGCCAGCGTCATCAAACCAGACGAGGGTCTGCGGCAGGTCGACGAACGCGATGCCCTGCTCGCACACGACCTGCAGGCCCGGCGGCGGCCGATACGACACGGCCTCCTCCCACGCCCGCGGCATGTAGTAGCCGCAACTGATCTGCGCGATCGGCCCATCACCCGTCCTCGCGGTTGGCGAAAAGTCGAGGCTCATCATGCGATAATCATCGGCGGGCGAGCCCACCGCTTCGGCATGCCGAACCGCCACGACACTCGTCGGCTCAACACCCGCCACGTAGCGGCACCAGTCGACGAGTTCCATCAGGTCTCGCGCCTCACTCGCGTCGTCGCGTCGCGATGACGCAGCCGATGGCGACAGGGGCACGCGACGATGGCAAAACAGCATCCGCGGGCGGCCGAGCCGCGTGGCGATGAGTTCCTTCAGCCGGACGGTGGCGGCAGCATGTCGGCGGGGAAGTTCGGCCATGAACGCGATGCCCGATTCCTCGACCCGCCGCTGCAGGAGCTGCGCCTCGTTGGGATCGAAGGGAAACGAGATTGCCGAGTAGACGGCCTTCCCGTGGTCGCAGGCGGCGAGAATCGGCGTCGCGCCAAACCACTGGTCCGCCAGGTAGAGGATCGCGTCGATGTCTTCCCGCGCCGCGAGCGCGCGAAAGCCGTCGATTGCCGCCGCGCCCAGTTCCCGCGCTGCCCGTTCGGCACGGTGCGACACCTGCTCGCACACGCCCCGCACCTCGAATCGATCGGCGAGCGTGCGGAGCGCCGGAAGGTGCCGGCTCTCCCACTGGTCGCCGAGTCCAACGAGGCCCACGCGGAGCTTCATGACGCCGGAGCCTCCTCGGTGGCCATCGAGGCGAGGAGTTCGCGCTCCCGGCGCAAACCCTTGTCTGAAATATCCTTTCGACACCACGCCCCGGCCCAGCGGATTTCCTTTACGGCCGAGTAGGCCTGGAGCTTGGCCCGGGCGAGGGACGGGCCCATGGCGGTGACGGCCAGCACGCGGCCACCGTCGGCGCAGATGGTGCCGTCAACGGCGCGGGTGGCGGCATGAAAGACCTGTGCGTGAGGGATCGCGGACGCAGCCTCGAGGCCGCGGATCGGCTGTCCCTTCGTGACCGCACCGGGATAGCCCTCGCTCGCCATCACCACGCTCACGGCAGCGCCCTCCTGCCACGTCGGCGGGGCACATGATTCCAGCGTGCGGTCGACCGTTGCGTCGAGAAGTTCGAGCAGGCTCGACTCCATCCGCAGCAGAAGCGGCTCGCATTCCGGGTCGCCGAAGCGGGCGTTGAACTCGAGCACCTTCGGCCCTTGGGCCGTGAGCATCAGCCCGGCATACAGCACCCCCTGAAACGGCACCTTCGCTCGGCGCATGGCATGCACCGTGGGCACAAGAATTCGGGCCTCGATGTCGGCAAGGAGGGCGTCGTCGACGAACGGCGTGGGGCAGTAGGCACCCATGCCGCCGGTGTTTGGGCCCTCGTCGTCGTCGTGGGCGGCTTTGTGATCCTGGAGCGGCGGAAGGGTCACGATCGTGCGGCCATCGGTGATGGCGAGCACGCTCACCTCGACACCGTCGAGTCGCTCCTCGATCAGGATGCTTCCGGCAGCAGCCGCAAACTGCGGATCCTCGGCGAGCGTTCGAACCGCCTCGAGGGCGGCCGCACGGTCGCTGCACACGAAAACCCCCTTGCCGGCCGCGAGACCATCGGCCTTCACCACCACCGGCACATCCTCGCGGGCCTCGAGATACTCGCGGGCGCGCGCCGCGGATCGAAACTCCCGAAACATCGCCGTGGGCACGTCGCCCCGATGCATGATCTGCTTGCAGAACGACTTGCTTCCCTCGATCTGCGCCGCCCGCTTCGTGGGTCCAAAAATGCGAAGGCCGGCGTCCACGAATGCATCAACGATGCCGGCCACGAGCGGGGCTTCAGGGCCAACGACCGTGAGATCCACCTCGCGCCGGCGGGCCACCTCGAGCAGACCGGCGATGTCGGTGGCGGCGACGGGGATGTTTTCTCCCACGAGCGCCGTGCCGGCGTTCCCGGGGGCGATCAGCACTTCGGCCCCGTCTCGGGCGAGTTTCCACGCGATCGCGTGCTCCCGGCCTCCGTTGCCAACCACGAGAACGCGACGGGACGATGGCACGGATGCTGGCTCCTGGAGGGCGGCTACGACGGGGGCAGACGAGGCGAACTGGGGAATGTGGTTGTACCGAATCAATCGGCATTGCGAACCGTCTTCATGCTCTCGTCGTCGCCGTTCGCCATGAACCTTTCGAGCGAAGATGCGGTTTTGGCCGAAGAAGCAGCGAATGCCGCTCTCATGGGGGGGTCTTCAAAGTCGTTCGACGTTGACACCCCCAGCCGTGCCGATACAGTTAGAGTGAGATCGTGAAAATCTTCACGATCTATCGCAAACGCGGCCGAAACATGCTTTTTACGCGGTTTCGCGGCTCGTCGTCGGGGTCTGTTTCCCGATGACGGAGACGCTCCGCGCCGAGGCCCTGTATGGCAGAGAAGAAGAAGATGTCGGTGGCGGAAATCCTGGCCGCCGCCCGTGCGGCGGACGGCAAGGGTGCCGCTGCCTCCCCACCCGAACCCAAGGCAACTGAGACGGAAGAGTCTCCGGCGGCTCCGCCTGCATCCAAGCCAAAGCCGGCGGCCGCCAAGCCTGCTGCGGCAGCGGGGGGTGCGAGGCCGAGTGTGTCCGACATCCTCGCGATGGCTCGGGCCAATAAAGCTGCCGGAGCGGAGACGGCTGCCAAGCCAGCCGCCGCGAAGCCGGCCGCTCCGGCTGCGAAGGCTGCGGCCGCAAAGCCAGCGGCCAAAGCGACGGAAGCCGGGGCTGCCAAGACGGGCGTTCAGCGCGACACTGCCAGTATTCTCGCGGCGGCGCGGGCTGGAGCGAAGCCTGGTCCGGTGAGCAAGGCTGACGCGCCTGCCAGGCCCGCAGCGAAGCCACGAGAGGCGAAGCCCGTGGCCGAGAAGGCCGCTCCGCCTCGAACCGTCGCCACCGTGCCTCCCAAGCCGGTCAAGCCCGCCAAGGCTGCGGCAGGCGCAGCGGAAGATCGCCGCACGTTCCTTCAGATCGCCCTTGGCTCGGCCATGGCGGTCGGCTTTTCCGCCCTTGCGGTCACCGGCGGCCTTTTTTCGCTCGGACTCGCCCGGTTCCTCTTCCCCAACGTGCTGGCCGAGCCCCCGAGTAAGTTCAAGGTGGGGTCGAGAGATGGGTTTCCGTCGGGCAAGGTCGAGACGAAGTACGTGGCCCAATACGGCGTCTGGGTCGTCAACGGCGACTTCCAGGGACAGCAGCAGATCTATGCCCTCAAGACCGTCTGCACCCACCTTGGCTGCACGCCGAGCTGGCTCGAGGCGGAGCAGAAGTTCAAGTGCCCCTGTCACGGCAGCGGGTTCTACAAGGACGGTGTGAACTTCGAGGGCCCCGCTCCTCGTCCGCTCGAGCGGTATGCGATCCGCATTGCCGACGACGGGCAGCTTGAAATCGACAAGAGCAAGACATTCCAGGAAGAGCTCGGCCAGTGGGCCGACCCCGATTCCTACGTGACCGTCTGACGAAGGGACCTGCACCAGACCATGGCCATCGGCGAGACCATCCGCAACTCCCAGATCTGGAAGAGTATTTTCCGCCACCCGATGCCGCTCGATCGGCGGAATCGGATCGTGGTGGTGCTCACCAACTTCTTTCTCCACCTCCACCCGGTATCGATCAAGAAGCAGGGCATCGCCCTGTCGTTCACGTGGTGCATGGGTGGCGTCACCTTCTTCCTCTTCCTGGTGGAGACGGTGACGGGCGTGCTGCTCATGTTTTACTACCGCCCGACGCTGGAGTGGGCCTACAACGACATCCTCGCCCTCCGCGACGTGACCAGCCTCGGCATCCTTCGCGAGCTGCATCGCTGGGGGGCCCATGCGATGGTGATCACGACATGGCTCCACATGTATCGCGTGTTCCTGACGGGCAGCTACAAGCCGCCGCGGGAGTTCAACTGGGTGATCGGCGTGATCCTGCTGCTGCTCACCCTCCTGTTGTCGTTCACCGGCTATCTGCTTCCCTGGGATCAGCTCGCCATCTGGGCGATCACGGTGGGTTCCAACATGGCCCGTGCCACGCCCTTCCTCGGCTACGAGGGGCCCGGTCAGCAACTGCTGACCATCGGCGGCATCGACATGATCACCGATGCCTCCGACGCCCGCTTCGGCCTGCTCGGGGCGCGGTTCGTCGGTGAGGAGACGCTCAATCGGTTCTACGTGCTCCACTGCATCGCGATTCCACTTGCGGTCGCGCTCCTGCTGGCGATTCACTTCTGGCGCGTGCGAAAGGACGGCGGCATCAGCGGCCCGCTGTGACACCACCCCCATGCATTCCAACGGCTTTTTTCTGACGGACGTCGCCGGGTTTCTCGGTGGCTACTACGCCGCGATCGCGGCCATGAACGGCGTTGCCGCCTACATCCTCTGGCGAAAGAAGGGGCAGCCCGGCTGGGCCATCGTCTGGACCGCCGTGTCGGTGGTGATGATGGTGCTCGCGAGCCTGGCCCTCTCCGGGTCGGCGGCCTGGGTGCCTTCGCTTCCCGCCTCGGCGCGAGGCCTCGTCAACAGCCTTTCCGGGCCCGTGCTCTACACGCTCGGGACCGTCGGCCTCCTCACGGCGTTGTTCGTGTTTCGTCGATTCTTCGTTCAGCCGATGGTGGCCTGGACGATCCTTAACGTGATGCTCGTGTTGATGGGCCTTTCGATGGCCGACGAGAACTTCGCGTCGATCGTGATGAAGCCCGACAACGTGCCGATCGTCGGCCTTGTTTTCCTGCTGGCCTTCTTCACCTGGCTCGCCACCAAGCAGGCGGTGGTCAATGACGACCGCATTGCCCGTGGGCTGCCGCCGATGGAGAAGGAAAACGACGAGAAGGTGCTCGTGTGGCCCGACCTGGTCTACACGGAGCTCATCTGCATGGTGGCCGTGGCGGCCTTCCTGCTCATTTGGGCGATCTGTCTGCCGGCGCCGCTCGAGGAGCCTGCCAGCAGCGTGAAGACGCCCAATCCCTCGAAGGCCCCGTGGTACTTCCTCGGCCTTCAGGAAATGCTCGTCTACTTCGACCCGTGGTATGCCGGCGTGGTTCTCCCGAGCCTGGTGATCTTCGGGCTCATGGCGATGCCCTACCTCGACTTCAACAAGAAGGGCAACGGCTACTACTCGATCGCTGAGCGGAAGTTCAGCTACCTCACCTTCCAGTTCGGCTTCTTCGTGCTCTGGATCACGCTCATCATCCTGGGCACGTTCCTCCGCGGGCCCAACTGGAACTTCTTCGGTCCGTTCGAGTTTTGGACGCCCTACAAGGTGGAGGTGCTCAACAACGTCGACCTGCCGCAGATGTTTTGGGTGGGGCTGCTCGACAAGCCGCTGCCGAGGCCGCCGGCCGGGGCGGGCGGGCTCGTGCAGGCCGGCTACATCCTGCTTCGCGAGGCGCCGGGACTGCTGCTCGTGGGGGCCTACCTCGTGCTGCTGCCCCCGCTGCTGGCCGTCACGATCTTCCGCGGCTTTTTCGCGAAGATGGGTTTCATTCGATACATGATCATGGCCAACCTGATGCTGCTCATGCTGACGCTTCCGATCAAGATGATCCTGCGCTGGACGTTCAACCTGAAATACATCATCAGCATTCCGGAAATCTCACTGAACTTCTGACGCACATCGGGCCGGTGGCTGCCGCCGGCCTGTGTGTCGTTTCTCGCCCAACACGCCGCACGCTCGCCCCGACGACCATCACACCATGCCCGCAACCGAACAGACCTGGCGGAACCTCAAAATCCTGCACGTGGTGTTTGCGGCCTCAGCCGTCGCGCTGCTGCTCGCCACCGTGATGATGCTCACGGCCGACCACAACCGGCCCTGGAAGAAGTACGCCCGCGAGTTTCGCGACCTGGAAACCTGGTCGGCCCAGGCCCGCATCGACGAGCAGTCGTCGAAGGCCTATGCCGCCAGGCGAGATGAGCTCGAGGCAGCGCTCGCCGAAGCCCGTCGGGCGAACCTTGATCCGAAGGTGACCGAGGCGTTCCTCGAGGAGGTGCGCACGGTCAAGGAGGATGCCGAGGCGGCCGACCTCGCCCAGGTCGATCTCGACCAGCTTCAGACCCAGGCCGATGCAGAGCAGCGGCTCATTCTTCGCGGCGATCTCCTTGCCCGCCTCCGCGACATCGCGAAGCGGACGAAGTTTCGCGAAGACAACCTCGCCGGCGCCCTCAAGCTCCGTCGGGCCGAACTCGACAAGGCACGGGCCGACTATGAGCTCGCCGTCGCGGAGGCAGCGCCGGCCGACCGCCAGTCGTCGCTGCTGACGATCGCCGACGCCAAGCGGGCCGAAGTGGTCGCTGCCACCCTTGCGTTTCAGGATGCCAACACCCATCGCAAGAAGCTCGAGGCGCACCTGGCCTTGTTGACCAGGGACGAGGATGCCGCGGCGAAGGCCGTGGCCGACCATCGCACCAAGCTCGTGCAGCTCGAGAAAACGCTGGCCCAGCGCGAGCCCAATGCCGGCAAGAGCCTGCTCGAGTTGCCGGTGCTCGAAGCGTTCAACAGTCCGTTGAAAGTGGACCAGATCTGGCTGCCGAAGCTGACGCTCAACAACAACTTCCGTGACGTGGCCCGGTTCGACCGCTGCACCACCTGCCACAAGGGCATGGACAAGTCGGCACCGGGTGCGCCGACGGAGCCCGGGTATCCGGCGGAGTCGACGATCCAGGTGGCGATGGCCACGCCCGCCGCGAAGCCGGAGCCGTCGAAGGACCCCAACGATGCGCTCGAAGCCGCGTACGGTCTGCGGCTTGCGGAACGGGGGCTCTTTCACGCGGCCGACCCGACCATCAGCGTCGTGGTGCCCGAGTCGCCGGCCGCGCTGGCAGGACTCCAGTCGGGCGACGTGATCGAAACGGTCGACGGTGGCAAGACACTGGCCCGCAAGATCGCCGTGTCCGCCTTGCTCGACACGCCCTCATGGGGCAAGTCGGTGGCGGTCACCGTGCGGCGTGGTGTGCCCCAGCCCTATTCGAGTCACCCTCGCCTCGATCTGTTCGTGGGCGACTCGAGCCCCCATCCGATGAAGAGCTTCGGATGCACCACCTGCCATCAGGGGCAGGGGAGTGCCACGAGTTTCAAGTGGGCGTCCCACTCGCCGAACACGCCGAAGCAGGGGCATGAATGGCATGACGAGTACGGGTGGTTCAACAACCACCATTGGATCCAGCCGATGCTGCCGGCGCGGTTCGAGGAGTCGAGCTGCCTGAAGTGTCATCATCAGGTTGTCGACCTCGAGCCCAGCGAGCGGTTCCCGGAGCCGCCCGCGCCGAAGCTCGTCGACGGGTATCACACGATTCGTCAGTACGGCTGCTACGGCTGTCACGAGATCAACGGCTGGTCCGGACCCGAGTCGAGGATCGGTCCCGACATGCGGGTTGAGCCCAACTACCACGAGGTGGCCGAGGCGATTGCCACCGATCCTGGCGCCACGGGCATGGGCGACGAGTTTGCGCGATGGGTCGCCGACGTGCGGTCTGGTCCCGACAGCCGTGATTCCCGCGTCAGGCTCCGCGAGGCTCTCGAGCGCGATGCCTCCTCGGGCGATGAGGCCAAGCTCTCGGTTCGATCGCATCAGCTTGCGGCGGTGCTGAAGGATCCGGAAACCCCGGGCACCATGCCCAAGGTCGGGCCGAGCCTGCGGCATGTGTCGAGCAAGGTGGGCTTCGACTGGCTCTACAGCTGGCTTCGAAACCCGCAGGAGTTCCGCCCCTCCACCAAGATGCCGAGGTTCTTCGGTCTGTGGAGCCACCTCGAGGGCAAGCAGCTCGAGGAGTCGCAGCGGTATGAGCCCCTCGAGATCCGCTCGATGGTGCACTACCTCACGCAGTCGAGCGCGCCGTTCGATTACGTCAGGCCCTTTGACGGCACCACCGCGCAGCCCGATGCGGTCCGCGGAAAGAAGGTGGTGCAGCTCAGGGGATGCCTGGCCTGCCATCAGCACGACGACTTCCCCGAGGCCACCAGCACGCACGGCCCCAACCTGTCGCGGATCGGCGGCAAGGCCGCATCGCATCCCAACGGCGCCCAGTGGCTCTACAGCTGGCTCCGCGAGCCGTCGCGGTACCACCCCAAGACGATCATGCCCAACGTGCTGCTCGAGCCGGTGACGCTCGACGACGGCACCGTCAGTGATCCCGCAGCCGACGCGACGGCCTACCTCATGGGGTCGGGACGTGACTGGAAGCCTGCCGCCGAGTGGATGGTCGAAACCCTCGACGGCGACGTCTCGTTCCCCATGGCCTCCGCCGGCAGCATGACCGCGGACGAACGCAAGGCGCTCGACGAGCTCGCGCTCATGTACCTCAAGGAACGGTTCACGGTGGCCCGGGCCGACGAGGTGCTGGCGAACGGCGTCGAAAGCATGCCGAACGTGGCCGGTGATGAAACGATGCTGACCGGGCTGACCGGCGCCGGACGCGAGCGGGCCCTGCTCGCCTACGTCGGCAAGAAGACGATCAACAAACTGGCCTGCTACGGCTGCCACGACATCCCGGGCTTCGAGGATGGGAAGCCGGCTGGTGCGGCGCTCGCCGACTGGGGTCGGAAGGATCCTTCGCGCATCGCGTTTGAGCAGGTGTCGCACTTCGTGGCGCACCAACTTGGGGGCCACGGCCACGGCGGCCATGGTGGTCCGACGGAGGCGGAGAAGGACGCCGCGCTCTCTCCCGACCTGGCCTACGAGGGGCCTGCCCACGATGAAGCGCACGTGGATCCCGAGTCGGTCGACCCGAACACGGGCTACTTCCTGGAAAAGCTCCTCGGCCACGAGCGGGAGGGCTTCCTGTGGCAAAAGCTTCGTGCGCCGCGCAGTTACGACTACAAGAAGGCTGAAAACAAGTCGTACAACGAGCGGTATCGCATGCCGCAGTTCCCATTTGATGAAACGCAGCGGGAAGCGGTGATGACCTTCGTGCTGGGGCTCGTGGCGGAACCGCCGGCGCCGCAGTATGTCTACAAGCCAAGCCCTCGCGAACAGTCCAGGCTCGATGGCCTGGTCGTGGCCGAGCAGTACAACTGCGGCGGCTGCCATTCGCTCGAAATGGATCGTTGGGACATCCGCTATCGTCCGGAGTCGTTGGGTGAGGCCCCGGCCTTTGCCGACTATCCGTTCCTCTCGCCCCACTTCACCCCCGATCAGGTCGCCGCGTCGTTGGCGACGGACCGTCAGGGGCGTCGTCGTGCCACCCTGGTCGGCATGTCGGTGATCGATCCCATCACGGGCAAGGCCCAGGTGGTCGATGAAGACGGCGTGCCGATCGAAGAAGACGACACCGAGTCGGTCCCGCACCGTCCGGTCACGCTCTGGCAGGATGCCCTCGTCGATGGCGAGCCGAGGACGGTCGGCGGTCAAAACCTCATCGTGCCGCAGGACGCGGTCGATGCCGGGCGACACTATCCCGGACGGGGCGGTGATCTCGCGCGGCTGTTGTTTCCTGTGGTCATCGCCGACGAGAAGGTCGTCAATCCCAACGTGAAGGCCGACGATGCCTGGGGCTGGCTCCCGCCGCCGCTCGTGGGCGAGGGCAGGAAGGTGCAGTCGGCCTGGCTGCATCGCTTCCTCCTGAACCCCCATCCGATTCGTCCTCCGGTCGTTCTTCGGATGCCGAAGTTCAACTTCGATGCGGCGAAGGCGGCTGCGCTCGTGAACTACTTCGCGGCCGTCGATGGTGCGGAGTATCCGTATGTCTACGACCCGCGGCTCGACGAGGCTTCCGTGGCGGCCGCCGAGCAGGCGCACCCGGGCCACCTCCAGGGTGCGCTCAAGATCGTGACCAACAACAACTACTGCGTGAAGTGCCACCTTGTGGGCGACTACACGCCGCCCGGCAGCGTGAAGGCGCTCGCTCCACAACTCCAGCGTGTCCACGAGCGGCTTCGCCCCGACTACGTGCATGGCTGGATCGCCAACCCGAAGCGGTTCCTCCCCTACACGGGCATGCCGGTGAACATTCCGTTCAACCAGCCGGTGAGCCAGGATCTCTATGCGGGTTCGAGCGAGCAGCAGGTCGATGCCCTGACCGACCTGCTCATGCAGTTCGACACCTTCGCCAAGCGGAATCTGTCGCTCGAGGCGGTGCTCCGGCAGCCACCGCCTCCGGCTGGCGGTCCTGGGCAGCGCACACCCCCCGCGACGAAGGCCGCGGCCGGTTCCCAACCGGCGGTCGTGCCGCTGTCGCGGATCGATTCGTCTCCGTCGCCGATCGCACTAAACTAGAAAGGCGTTCGCGGCGTCCCGCCGTGCTTCGCTCCCACCCTCCCTTCTTGTCCCACCTTCGGAGAACACCCATGACACGCTTCCCCCGGCTCTCCTCGGCCGTCCTCGTGGCGTTTGGATTCCTGGCTGCCGGATCGGCGCATGCCGACGACTGGGGCACGATCAAGGGGCGGTTCGTGCTGTCGGGTGATGCCGCGGCCCCGGTCGAGCTCAAGATCGACAAGGACGTCGATGTCTGCGGCAAGCACAAGCTCGTGGCCGAGGAACTGATGGTCGGGGGCGACAAGGGGGTCGCCAATGTCGTGGTCTTTGTGCGCGACAAGGGTGTGAAGGTGAAGCCTGAGGCTGCCGCAGCCGCCGCGTCAACGAAGGTGGTCCTCGACAACAAGGACTGCCGGTTCCAGCCCCATGTGACGTTCGTTCAGGTTGGTCAGGAACTGGTCGTGAAGAACTCCGACACGATTGGCCACAACAGCAACATCGCCACGCAGAAGAATGCCCCCTCGAACAACCTCATCCCCGCCGGCGGCGAGGCGACGGTGAAGTTCACGACGGACGAGGCGATTCCGGCGCAGGTCACCTGCAACATCCATCCATGGATGAAGGGGTGGCTCGTCGTTCGGCCGAATCCCTACGCTGCCGTGTCGGCCGCCGACGGCTCGTTCGAGATCAAGGATGTGCCGGCCGGCGAGGTCGAGCTGCAGTTCTGGCATGAGAAGGCCGGCTACATCGCCGAGATGACGATCGGCGGCAAGTCCGAAAAGGCCTCGAAGGGCCGCAAGAAGGTCGCCGTGGCCGCGAGCGGCACAGATCTCGGCGAGATCGGTCTCGCCCCCGCCATCTTCCAGAAGTGAACCCGAGACGAGCCCATTCCTCCATGACCCTTTCCACCCGGTTCGCTCCGTTGTGTGTTCTCGGCCTCGCCGCCGCCGTGTCGGGGTGCAGTCGTCCGAGAATCGAAGCCCCCGTCGCCGATGCTGCCGCGGCCATCACGATCCGTGAAGGCCTGACAACCGTGGCTGCAGGGGCCGGTGGTGGTGCAGGGGAGGCCCAGGTGAGTGGCACCGGGTGGGGTGGCCTGAAGGGCCGGTTTGTGTTTGCGGGTGACCCCGGCCAGCCCAAGCCGCTCGTGGTCGACAAAGACACGGAAGTGTGCGGGAAGATGTCGAAGTTGTTCGACCAGTCGCTTCGCGTCGACACGTCCAGCAAGGGACTCGCCGACGTGGTGGTGTTCGTGCGGAAGTCGAGCCGGGTGAAGAATCCCGTCCCCACCACGCCGGTGGTGTTTGACCAGAGAAACTGCGAGTTCCTGACGCCGGTGCTGGTGGCCCGCGTCGGCCAGCCGATCGACGTGCGCAACAGCGACACGGTGGGCCACAACACCAACATCGACGGCACGAGCTTCAACCAGCTGATCCCGGCCGGTCAGGGCACGACCTACACGGCCGCCGGCGAGATGGGCATGCCTCGGCCGGCCACCTGCAACATCCATCCCTGGATGAAGGCGTACATGATTTTCCGCAAAGACGGCTATGTCGCGGTGTCGTCCGCTGACGGGTCGTTTGAGATTCCCGATCTGCCGGCGGGCGAGCCGCTCGAGTTTCAGGTCTGGCACGCGCGATCAACCGGCTCCGGCGGCGGGCTCGTGCTCGAGCAGCCGGAGCTGAAGTGGAATCCCAAAGGACGATTCACGCTCACCTTGCAAGCCGACGAAATCAAGGATCTCGGCGTGCTCGACGTGCCGGCCTCAGCCATCGGAACGTGATCGCCCACACCCCCTGCTTCCCCCGACACCAAAGACCCATGAGACAGTCGTCCCCCTCGCATCGTTTCGTGGCCGCGATCATCGCGATCGTCACGGTCGCCGCCGTTGGCTGCGGAAAGACCCCGCCGGCCTCGTTCCGGCTCAACATGGTGCAGGCCACGAAGGCCACGGTTCCCGAGTCTGGTCTGGAGAAGCCCTGGGCGTCGTGGTCGCGCGAGCGGCAGCAGCAGGTGGCGACGATTCTCGAGGCGATGTTCGGCACGCCTGACGAACCGGTCGCCCTTCCGGAGACGGGCCTCGATCTGGCGAAGCTGCAGCTGGCGGCGGGGCCCGTGCGCAGCGACATCGTGGGCCGGAAAAACGGCCTCTATCGCGAGCACTGCGCCCATTGCCACGGCATCTCGGGCGACGGTATGGGGCCGACTGCGGCGTTTCTCAATCCGTATCCCCGTGATTACCGACAGGGGAAGTTCAAGTTCAAGAGCACCTGGCGCGATGCCAAGCCGACCCACGACGATCTCGTGCGGCTGCTGCACGAGGGCGTGATCGGCACCTCGATGCCGTCCTTCGCCCTTCTGCCCCCGGCCCAGGTCGATGCGCTCGCCGAGTATGTGAAGTATCTGAGCATGCGAGGCGAGGCCGAGATCGCGCTGTTCACCTACGCCGAACAGGAACTGGGCGCGGATGAAGCGCTGCCGACCACGAAGGAGTTTCTGGTCGACGAGGTTCTCACCCCGATCGCCGAGAAGTGGCAGGGTGCGGCCGATGCCCGGATTCCCGTGGCGGCGATTCCGGCCGGTGTCGATTTCAACCTCCCCGGCAACGATCTTGCCAATCGCGACTCGGTGGCCCGCGGGAAGGCGCTGTTTCTTGGAGACGGCGGGTGTGTGAAGTGCCACGGGGTCACCGCCCTCGGCGACGGCCAGGCCAACGATTACGACGACTGGAACAAGGCGATCGTGGCCGTGAGTGCCGAAGTGGCCGTCGGGCTTCTTTCCTCGAAGGAGGCCGCCACCGGTGGCATGAGCTCCGATGCCCTGGCCGACCACCGTGCCCGGTCGGCGTGGCTCGACTCGTTTGCCCATGTGCTGGAGGGGGATGCCCTCCGGCCCCGAACCATTCCCCCTCGGAACCTGCGGATCGGTCACTACCGCGGCGGCCGTCGCCCGATCGACCTCTACCGGCGGCTCTACACCGGCATCAACGGCGCCCCGATGCCGGGTGTCGGCCCATCGGGACCGGGTGGCAAGGGCAGCGTGGCCGACGAGGAAATCTGGCACCTGGTGAACTACATCCGCTCGCTTCCCTACGAGATGGACGGTGAGCTCGGCGCCGATCGGCCCATGGTGGCGAAGGATCGATTCTGAGGCGACGCGGGATGATGGTCACGACGATCTGAAGGACGACGGAGTTTTCGACGTGTTCAAACGCATTGGCGGCATCTTCTGGGCTCTGCTCTTCCTCGCCGTTCCGGTGTTGGGCGTGGCGACGTTCGCCATCTCGCCCTTCTACGACCACTGGCTGCCGAAGGACGTGTCGACGCACGGTGCGGCGATCGACTCGCTCTTCTACTTCATCCTTGTTCTCACCGGCGTCGTGTTCGTCGTGACCGAGTTCCTGCTGTTTTGGTTCATGTGGAAGTACGACCGCAACAATCAGGAGGGCCATGCGACCTACATCCAGGGAAGCCACACGCTCGAAGTGGTGTGGACGATCATTCCCGCCGCAACGCTCGTCTTCCTCGCCATCTACCAGATGAATGCGTGGGCCGACGTGAAGATGCGACGCCCGTCGATGGCGCCGACCGTCGAGGTGATCGCCCGGCAGTTCGAATGGCGACTGCGGTATCCCGGCCGCGACGGCACGCTCGGCACCGCCGATGACCTCTTCGTCGTGAACGACCTTCACCTGCCCGTCGACGAGGATGTGCTGATTCAGCTCAAGAGCATGGACGTGCTCCACTCCTTCTTCCTGCCCAACCTGCGCATCAAGCAGGACGCCGTGCCGGGCATGAAGATCCCCGTATGGTTCAAGGCCCGCGAAGTCGGCCAGTTCGACATCGTGTGCGCCGAACTCTGCGGCTGGGGCCACTACAAGATGAAGGGGCGAGTGACGTTCGAGTCGCGGCCCGAGTTCGAGTCTTGGCTCGAGCGGAAGTATGCCGAGCAGCAGGCCACCCAGCCGCCGGCCGAAGCCGACGTGGCTGCCGAATGACCAGACACACGCCGATCAGTTCGACGCACCGGAGGATCCCACAATGACCCCGCCGACCACCGCCGTCACGCCCGCCGTCGATCACGGCCATGCGGCCCCCCATGCCCACGGGCACGCACAGGGCGGCCTGTCGCACTTCCTCTCGACCTACGTTTTCTCGAAAGACCACAAGGTCATCGGGCTGCAGTTCCTGTTTTCGACGCTGCTCTGGTTCCTGGTCGGCGGCCTTCTGGCGCTGGCCGTGCGGTGGCAGGTGGCCTGGCCGTGGTCCGATGTGCCGGTGCTCGGGAAGCTCTTCGCCCAGGAGGGCGGGCAGATGTCGCCCGAGTTCTACACCATGCTCTTCACGATGCATGCCTCGGTGATGATCTTCCTGGTGATCATCCCGATCCTCGCCGGCGCCTTCGGCAACTTCCTGATCCCGCTCATGATCGGTGCCGACGACATGGCGTTTCCGACGCTCAACATGCTGTCGTACTGGTTCATGTGGCCCGCCTTCATCTGCTTTGGGGCGAGCTTCTTCGTGGAGGGAGGCGCGGCCTCCGGCGGCTGGACGAGCTACCCGACGCTCTCGACCAATCCGGCCTCGTCCCCCGCGAGTTCGATGGGGCAGACGCTCTGGCTTCTGGGCCTCACGTTTGTCGGCGTGTCGAGCATGCTCGGCAGCGTGAACTACATGACGACCATCATTCTCATGCGGGCCCCCGGCATGACGATGTTTCGGCTCCCGATGACCATCTGGGGCATGTTCATCACGGCCATCCTCCAGGCCTTCGCGCTGCCGGTGCTCACGGCTGCCGGCTTCATGCAACTCAGCGACCGGATGCTTGGAACGGGTTTCTTCTCGCCCGAGGGCAACGTCATCAACAACGCGATCGCGGGGGCCGGTGGCGGCCAGCCGCTCCTGTGGCAGCACCTCTTCTGGTTCTACAGCCACCCGGCGGTCTACATCATGATCCTGCCGGCGATGGGCATGGTGAGCGACATCCTGACCGTCTTCGCCAGGAAGCCGCTGTTCGGTTACCGGCCGATGGTCTACTCGATCGCCGGCATCGCGGGCCTCGGCTTCATCGTTTGGGGGCACCATATGTTCATGTCGGGCATGAACCCGGCGCTCGGCATCACCTTCATGGTGTCGACGATGATGATCGCCCTTCCGAGTGCCGTGAAGACGTTCAACTGGCTCGGCACCCTGTGGGGCGGTCGGATTCAGTTCACGACGGCGATGCTCTTCGCCCTGTCGTTCGTGTCGATGTTCATCATCGGTGGCCTGTCGGGCATCTTCATGGCCGCGACGCCGGTCGACATCTTCATCCACGACACCTACTTCATCGTGGCCCACTTCCATTACGTGCTCTTCGCCGGCACGGCGATGGGCGTGTTTGCGGGAATCTACTTCTGGTTTCCCAAGATGTTCGGTCGGACGATGAACGAGTTTTGGGGGAAGGTTCACTTCTTCCTCACGTTCATCTTCCTCAACGGCACCTTCTTCACCATGCACATTCTCGGGGCCGTCGGGTTTCCTCGCCGGCTTGCCGATGCCTATCACTACGAGACGTTTCATCATCTCCAGCCGATGAACGCCTTCATGACGTGGTGCGCCATCGGGATGGTGGCGACGCAGGTGATCTTCGCGGCCAACTTCATCTACAGCATGTTCTGGGGTCCTCGGGCTGGCCGAAACCCGTGGAACGCCAACACGCTCGAGTGGATCGCGCCGAGTCCTCCGGGCCACGGCAACTTCGACTTCCAGCCGGTGGTGCATCGTGGCCCCTACGAATACTCCGTGCCCGGGGTGGAGAAGGACCATCTGATGCAGACCGATCCGCCCAACCAGGCCGCTGCGGCAGCGGCTGCCGCCGCCCACTGATGGGCGACCGACCGTCCGCTTCCCGTTTGCCGATCCCACGCCACCGATGACAGGCCGAAGTTTCAACTGGACGCACCTTGTCGCCTGCCTGCTGGTGGGCGTCACGGCCGTGCTGTTGTCGTTCGGGGCGCTGGTCACGACGTATGAAGCGGCGATGGCCGTTCCCGACTGGCCGGGCACCTACGGCCACAACCTGCTCCTCTACCCGTGGGCCGACTGGCTTCAGGGCCCGTGGGACCTCTTTCTGGAGCACGGGCATCGACTGCTCGGAGCCCTTGCCGGAATGGTCACCCTCGTGCTCGCGGCCGTAGCCTGGCGGTCATCGGCCAGGCCGATGGTGAAGTGGCTGGCGATGGCGGCCGTGGCGTTGGTGGTGGTGCAGGGGGCCCTTGGCGGGGCGCGTGTGCTGCTCGACGACAAGACCGTCGCGAAGGTTCACGCCTGCACCGGCCCCCTCTTCTTCGCCGTGGCGGTGGCGATCGCCTGTCTTTCGCGGCGGTCGTCGGAGCAGGGCACGCGGCTGTCGCGGCTGCCTGTGGCGCTCGTGGTCGCCTCCTACCTCCAGCTCGTTGCCGGCGCGCAGCTTCGCCATCTCGATGCGGCGGTCAGTCCAAGCGTTTTTCGTGGGCTGGTCGGCCTGCACATCCTCGGGGCCTTCGCCGTGACGGTGTTTGCCGTCGCGAGTGCATCGTCGGTGGGGATCGACGGCAGCCTGTCGTCGAGGCGTTGGTCGCGCGGAATCGTCGCGCTTGTGGTGCTGCAACTGCTCCTCGGCCTGGGGGCATGGGTGGTGAGCTGGGGCATGCCCGCCGGACTCGTGCCCGAGTCGTGGCTCTCCGAGCCGCTTCGCGCCCGAAGCGTGTGGAGCGCGATGGTCGTCACCGGACACGTCGTGCTCGGCATGCTCATCCTCGCGTCCTCGGTGGTGCTAGCCATCGATGCAGGTGGATGGCGTGCCGTGACGTCAGCGTCAGCGGCGGGCAGTTCCTCGCAGTCGAGGGCCTTCGCATGACACCACCCATGGCTGGCGACGTGGCCGCATCCGCAGCGATCGTCGGTGGATCACTCGAGGGCGATGGTGCGCAGCCGACCGCGGCGGCATGGGCCGCCGATGTGTCACAGCTCGTGCGTCCGCGAATCGCCCTCATGGTGCTGGCGACGGTCGTGGCCGCCTTCTGGCTCACCGCCGGGCGGCCGGAGAGCCTGCTGGCGTTCACCGGCCTGCTGGTCGGAACGGGGCTGGTGGCGGCGAGTTCGAGCATCGTCAATCAGATCCTCGAACGCGACAGCGATCGGCTCATGCCTCGCACGGCACGGCGGCCGCTCGTCGCCGGTCGGCTGGCCACCACCGATGCCTGGTTCGTGTCGGCCGTGACCTTGATCATCGGCTCGATCATGATCGTGGCGTCGTTCGGCTGGGCGGCCGCCGCGGCGGCCTTCGCCACGTGGCTCCTTTACGTGGCGCTCTACACGCCGCTCAAGCGGATCACGCCCCTCAACACGGCCGTTGGGGCGGTGGCGGGTGCCCTGCCGGTGGCGATCGGCTGGCTCGCGGGTGACGGCCCGGCGAGGCTGGCGTCGGGCGATGCCCGAGGGGCTCTGGCGGCGGCGTCGCTGGCGACCGTGCTCTACCTCTGGCAGTTTCCGCACTTCATGGCGATCGCGTGGCTCTACCGTCGCCAGTATGAGGCCGCAGGGCTCCGCATGCTCACGGTGGTCGATCCATCGGGGCTTCGTGCCGCCGGCCAGTCGCTCGCCGCGGCCCTCGCCATGGTTCCGGCAAGCCTCGTGCTGGCCGTGCCTTCGGGTAGCATCCGGCTCTTCCTCGCGGCGACGGTGGCGTCGATCGCCTACGTCGGCGCCTCGGTGCAGTTTGCGATTCGCCGCGACGACGCCTCCGCCCGCTTTCTCCTGTTTGTTTCCCTCGGAACCCTGCTCGGCCTGCTCACTGCGGCGGTCGTGTTTGGGCGACCGGTCTGACCGATGTTCCTTCTTCGAGTTCGAGATTCATGAACGCCTCCGCCGCCTCGATCACCAACGGCCACGACCACGGGCATGGCGACCACCATGGTCACGTGACGCTTCAGTACCAGCCCGGCCTCCCGCTCACCCGCGGCAAGCTGATCATGTGGCTGTTTCTCTCCACGGAGATCATGTTCTTCGCGGCGTTGCTCGGCAGTTACGTCGTGCTCCGGTTCGGGGCGCCGATCTGGCCGAAGCCTCACCACGTGCATCTCTCCGAACCGATCGGTGCCTTCAACACGTTCGTGCTGATCTGCTCCAGCGTCACGATCGTGTTGGCCCTCGAATCCGCGAGGGCCAACAAGGCGAGCCTGGCGAAGATCTGGATGCTCTTGACGCTCGTGCTCGGCGGGCTCTTCCTCGGTGTGAAGGGCTACGAGTATCGCGCGAAGTTTTCCCACGGCATCTACCCGGCCATGCCCCACAGCCGGATCTACGAGCGGCCCGATCTCTACTACGGCTCGGCGGTGCGAGCCCGGCTCGATGAACTCCGGCGTGAGCCAAAAGACGCCTGGGCGGCCATGAAGTACGCGTGGTCCGTCGCCTGGCATGGGTCGCCCCAGGGGGCGGCCCTTCACGGCGTGACGGAGCCCGAAACCTACGACCGTCTCAAGGAACTCGACGAGGTGGCAGAGTCGTCGCTCACGGCCGAGCAGGTGACCGCCCGCCGATCGCTCCAGCAGATTCAAAAGATGCTGGCGAGCCCCGATCAGCAGTCGTTTGACATGGCGGTGATCGCGGACCAGGTGATGCCGGTGCCCGCTGAGGGAGCGGATCACGGGGGTGGTCACGGGGCCCACGGCCTCAACGACGCCTTCCCGTGGCTCAAACTGCCCACGGTGATCCCCGGCGGCAACATGTGGGCGAGCACCTACTTCCTGCTCACCGGCTTCCATGCGATTCACGTCGGCGTGGGACTGCTCGTGTTCGCGATCATGTGCACCTGGACGCTCAATGCGAAGCGGGCGGGGGCCATCGAAAACATCGGCCTCTATTGGCACTTCGTCGATCTTGTGTGGATCTTCCTGTTTCCGCTCCTCTACCTCTTCTGAGCCTCACTCATGTCCGACCACGGAACCCACGGCCCCGTCACCCGTCCCGGGGAATCGGCCGACGAGACGCTGCAGCACTCGATCGAAGCAGCCCATGGCGAGCATCACGCCCACGGGGGCCTCGGCAAGTATGTGCTCGTGTTTCTCGCCCTTTGCGGGCTGACCACGATGTCGTTCTTCACCTACTCGCCCGCCTGGCCGTGGCGGGATCAGCCGCAGGTTGGGTGGGCGTTCATGATGGCCGTGTCGTGCACGAAGGCGATGCTCGTGATCCTGTTCTTCATGCACGTCTGGTGGGAGGCGAACTGGAAGTATGTGCTCACCATTCCCGCGGCGATGATGGCCCTCTTCCTGGCGATCATGCTCATCCCCGACGTCGGCATGCGAAATCGCATGGTCTCGCAGGAGCGGGCCATGCACATGGCTCGTCCCGCCGACCTGATCGAACTGGAAAAGGCGTCGTCGGAAGGACCATTTGTGGAGGCGGCGGCCCACTAGCCTGCCGGGCCAGCCATGCGTGCATCGTGCGAGGTGATTCTCCTGCTGCTGGCCTTGTCGGCGGCCGGGTGCGGCCAGAAAGCGGCCACGGAGACGACGACCCGCCCCGCGCCGGTCGTGGGCAAGGTCTCGCCCGAGCCTGAAGCAGACGACGTGGTGGTGCCGAAACTGGCCGACGTGCCATTTTCGCTCACCGACCAGACGGGCGAGGAGTTTTCCTCGACGGCGCTCGAGGGACGCGTCTGGATGGGGGCGATCTTCTTTGCGAGCTGCCCCGGTCCCTGCTTCCGGGAGAATCAGGCGATCGCGGAGATCCTTCGGGACATCGACGATCCTGACTTCATGGTGGTGAGCCTCACCTGCGACCCTGAGAACGATACGCCGAAGATGCTCGCCAGCTATGCCGAGCGGTTCGACGCCAAGCCGGCCCGTTGGAAGTTTCTGACGGGCGACCTCACGCTGATCGAAAAGGTCGGCACGACGCTGTTCCGACTGCCCGTCGAACTGGGCGTTCATTCGGAGCGCGGTGTCGTGTTCGACCGTGAGGGCAGGCTGCGCGGCGGCTACCACCTCCTCCAGCAGGACCGCGTCGATCTCCTCAAGAAGCTCATCCGCGAGGTCCTGGCGGAGAAGCCAGCCGGAGCCGTCCCATGATGCCGCTTCTCGGTGACGTCGTCGCCGGCATCCACCCGCTGGCCACCGTCAACGCCGTGCTCAACTCGCTCGCGACGCTCCTGCTCGTAGCCGGATGGTGGAGCATTCGCCGCGGCAACGTGAGAGCTCATCGGGCCGCCATGGTGGCGGCGTTCGTCGTCTCGGCGGTTTTTCTCGTCTGCTACCTCGCCTACCACTACGCCGTCGGCCATGTGTCCTTCAAGGGCACGGGGCCGGTTCGCATCGTCTACTTTGCGATCCTGATCACGCACGTGATCCTGGCCGCCGTGGTGCCGGTGCTGGCGCTCCGCATGTTTTTCCTGGCATGGAAGTCGCGGTGGGATGCCCATCGCCGACTCGGCCGAATCACGCTCCCGATCTGGCTCTACGTGTCGGTGACGGGGGTGGTCATCTACCTGATGGTCTATCACTGGTTTCCGGGGGCATGATGACGGTCTACAATGCGAGCGGAGGATCGAGTGATGCGATACCGTCGTGGAATTTCGCCCGCGTTCGGGTGCGTGATCGTGATCATGGCGGCAGTCATGGCCGCCGACGCGATGGGGTGCCCCACCTGCAAGGACGCGGTGAACACGTCCGATCCTGAGGGGCTCAATATCGCCCGGGGCTACTTCTACAGCATCCTGCTGATGCTCGCGATGCCCTTTACCCTTGTCGGGTCGTTCGGCGCCTACGTCTGGCGCGAGATGCGACGGCAGAAGGCCGCCGAGGCCGCGGCCGCCGCGGCTGATCCCGCGACGGCGCGGAACGAATCGTGACCGGTCCCCGCCCGCGCAACTACCTTGCGCCGGCGGAGCGACGAAGGCTGTTCTGGCGGGTGGTGCCCGTGGCCTGCGCCTTGCTGATCGTGATCGGGTGGCTGGAACGTGTCTGGTCGCCACCTCACAAGTCCCTCGTTCAGCAGGTCGACACCCGCCTGGAGTCGGTGGAGGGCCCGCGGCCGCTTGGCGAAACGGTCATCATCGAGGCCGAAGCACCGGCGTTGGAGGCCGGGCCGGAGGAACTCCTCGCGGCGCCCCGTGCCGCGCTCGCCCGGGTACGGGATGCGACGCTGTTTCGAGAGGCCGACAACGACGCCTGGCTGCAGACCTGGCTGACGCTTCGCGATCAAGGCCGTGCGGGTCTGATGCGGGCGGGGCCGACCGACGTCGGATTCGCGGAAGTCTTCGGCCAGCCTCGATCGTTTCGGGGCAGGCTCGTGCGCATGCGAGGCACCCTGCGCCGCGCCGAGCCGATGCAGGCGCCCGACAACGACTACGGGGTGCGCGACTATTGGCAGTGCTGGATGGAGCCGGCTGGCGGCCCGCCGTCGCCCGTGATCGTGCAATGTCTCACGCTGCCGGAAGACTGCCCGGCGGGCATGTCGATCGACGTGCCGGTGGACGTGGTGGGCTTCTTTCTCAAGAACGTGGCCTACAACGCCACCGATGCGATTCGTGTCGCCCCGGTGATCCTGGCGCTCGAGCCGATCCGGCTCGCCACGCCCTCCCCCCCGGCGGCCATCACCGGCTTCGGAGGCGTGGCGATGGCCGTGACGATCGGATTGGTTGGGGTGATGGCGGTGGCGTGGCTGGCGGCAACCCGTCCGCGAGGGGCCGCACCGCGCCGCGGTGCATCGCCGCACCTCCCGGATACCCTCGCCGTGGGCGAGGTGTCGACGGAAGAATCGCTTCGTCGCCTCGCAGCCGAGGCCTCGATGGAATCCAGCCACGAAAGGGAACCACCATGAGCCGTTTCACGATCACGACAGCCACGTGGGGCGTCGCATGGCTGGCCGCGTCGGTGGCGGCGGCCGTCGGGGCTGCCGAGCCGGTCGATCTCGCGTCGTTCCTCGCGGCCAAGCAGATCGCGGCATCGGATCGGGCCGTGCTCGCGACTGCCGGCGGGTGGGGCGAGGAGCAGGAACGCATGCTCGTGCGGGTGCTCGCGCGGCTGCCGGCGCCTCCGTCGCTCGCCGATCGCTGGGCAGCCGAGGCGGCCACCCTGCCGTCACGAGGAACGCCTGCGGTCGTCGAGGATCGCCTCGTTCGGATTCGCGGCCGCGCCACGGCGGTCGTGCCGAGGTTATTTTCTCCCGAGGCGGCGACGCTCGCAGGACATCATGGGTTTGACGTCGTGAGGGTGATCGATGAGGGGGGGGCGATCGTCGACGTGATCGTGACGACGGCCCCGAAGGGATGGCCTCGATCGGTTGCGATCGACGAGCCCACGACGGTCGTGGGGCTGCCCCTCTCGGGAACAGGGGGGCCGCGGCCAGCCGATGCCGATGGGGCGCAGCCGCCCTCCCTTCAGACGCCTCCCGATCGTGTCGTGGCCGCGACCGCGTTGGCCTGGCATCCGCCCACGCTTCTGAGTCGACTTGGCATGAACTACGCGCTCTTCGACACCGTGACCGATGGTCGCCGGCTCGAGGCCGGTGACACCGCGGCCTTCTGGGGCGTGATGGCGGCTGCCAGTCACGCCGCACCGGGCGAGATCGCCCGCGACGCGGGCGGGCCCACCGAGATCCTGCCGCTCATCGATCCGCAGCAGAAGTGGTTTGCCATGCACCGCGGCGACCCGGTCGTGATCGAGGGCGTGGCTCGATGCGCGAAGCGGATCGCGATCGACGAGGCGGGGCCGCGCTCCGCCATCGGCCACAGTCACTACTGGGAACTGGAGGTGTTTGCCGACACGCCGCTCCTGCGGGTTGATGGCCGCGACCAGGATCGCTACCCGGTTGTCTGCTGCGTGGTGACGCTGCCAGAGGGGATGCCCACAGGTGACGTCATCGACGAGCGGGTGCGGGTGGCCGGATTTGGGTTCAAACGGTATCGCTACGCGATCGGCGACGGCTCCCGCACCCCGTCTGGCCCGGGAGACACCGGCGGCTGGATGGAGTCGCCACTGGTGATCGCGCCCGGTCTCGAGTGGGTGCCGCCGCCGTCGGCCGGCGGAGCTTCCAATCTCCTCTTTGGCGTGTTTGCCGCGCTCCTTGCCGTCGTTGCCGCGGCGCTTGCCGTGAACACGTGGCGGACAGGTCGGGATGCAAGGCAGGCTGCCCGCCGTCGTCACGACGCGCTTCCCGACTGGATCGACGTGCCACCCGCGTGACGAAGGCCCCCCCTTTGCGCCGCGGCGATTCTTGCTTCAGATGTTGGCCCGGCCGGGGCCCTGACCCCGGCTCCCGCCTCTCCAAGGAGCCCCCATGCGACGCGCGAAGATCTCCGTCATCGGTGCCGGCAACGTTGGCGCCACCACGGCCCATTGGTGTGCCGCCGCTGAACTCGGCGACATTGTTCTGCTCGACATTCCGGCGACCGAAGGCATGCCCGCCGGTAAGGCGCTCGACCTCTTTCAAGCCTCCCCGATCATGGGCTTCGACTCCCGCATCGTCGGCACGACCGACTGGGCCGACACAGCCGGGAGCGACGTGGTGGTGGTGACCGCCGGCATCGCCCGCAAGCCCGGGATGAGCCGTGACGACCTTCTTTCGACCAACGCGAAGATCGTTGGCGACGTCGCGACGAAGATCCGTGAAACCAGCCCCGAAGCCGTCGTGATCGTCGTGTCGAATCCACTCGATGCGATGGTGCAGCGCACGTTCCAGGTGACCGGCTTCCCGGCGAACCGCGTGATCGGCCAGGCCGGAATTCTCGACACGGCCCGCTACCGCGCCTTCCTCGCCATGGAGCTGGGGGTGAGCGTCGAGGACATCTCGGCCATGCTGCTTGGCGGCCATGGCGACACGATGGTGCCGATCCCCAGCTGCACGAGTGTCGGCGGGATTCCCGTCACGCAGCTCGTGCCGGCCGACCGTCTCGAGAAGATCGTCGATCGGGCCCGCAATGGCGGTGCCGAGATCGTGTCCCTGCTCAAGACCGGCAGCGCCTACTACGCCCCTGCCGCGGCGACCGCCCAGATGGTGGAAGCCGTCGTGAAGGACAAGAAGCGTCTCGTGCCGTGTGCCGCCTACTGCGACAAGGAATACGGCGTCGGGGGATACTTCGTCGGTGTGCCGGTGGTGCTGGGCAGCGGCGGGGTGGAGCGGATCGTGGAACTCGACCTGCTGCCGGCCGAGCGTGCGTTGCTCGACAAGAGCATCGCGGCCGTCAAGGACCTCGTGGCGGTGATGAACCGACTGACGGCAACGGCCTGAGCCGCCCCATTTGCGTGGCTTGCCTGTTTTCGCGCCGCCAGACGGAGCTTGCCCCGTCTGGCGTTGCTCCGGACTGGACGGCTGCGATAGAACCCGCCGTCCTTCGGGAGGCTCGCGACATGCGGCCGCCTTTTCCGAAGGTCCCTGGTGCGTCGAGGAGCGATTCATGCACGGCCGAAAGTCCCAGCGTTCCGCACGTGAACACGCGGCCATGCCGGCGCCCAAGCGGTGGCCGCTCGCCGACTGGACCGACGGGGTCTCGGTGTTCGTGCCGCAGGGCTACGAGGCGGGCTACGACTATCCGTTGCTCGTGTGGCTGAGCGATCCGCTTGGTCCCGCCTTCGATCTCGGCCGCACGATGGCCCGGGTGAGCCTCCGCAACTTCGTCGCCGTGGAGGCAGCGGGCGGCGCCACGGCCGTGTGGCGTGCGATCGACCGCGTGAGCGAACGGCTCAGCGTCCATCCCCGGCGGGTGTGGCTCGTGGGGCAGGGGGCGTCGGGCACCGAGGCCTTCCGCATCGCCTGCCGCCATCCCGACTCGTTTGCCGGGATCGTCTCGCTCGGTGGAGCGTTTCCGCTCGACGAGCCCCTCTTCGCCCAGATCGATGCCGTTCGTCGGCTGCCGATGCTCTATTGCTGCACGGCCGACGCGGCCGAGGCGACCGATGGCGGAACGGCCCGCATGCTTCGACTCTTCCATGCCGCCGGGGCCACGCTGGCGATGCGGATTTATCCCGCCACCCGCGACCTCGTGAAGGCCGCTCCCGCTGATGTCAACCGCTGGCTCATGGATGAGATGTGCGGTTCGTCGAGCGGAAGTCGGGCTGCGGTCGTCGGTTGATCGGGTAGTTGTCGTCGTGATTCGTTTCACTCCGTGCTTTCGGGGAAAGGATTCCCATGAGCCACGATCCAGGTCCGTGCATCCTGTCGTTGCCCCATGCGCGGGGCACGTCGATTCACACCCTCTGTGATGCGATCGTGGCATCACGCATCGCGTGCACCGACCCGGGCTCGAGGGTTCGCGTCGAACTCGACGTCGCGGCAGGGCACGTGGCCGACGCCGATGCGGCCTCGCTTCACGAACTCTTCGATGGCGTGATCGCGTCGGCCATCGCCGCCACAGCCGTTCCGTCTGCTGGCGACGGCACACCTCGGCTTCGCGAGGTGGTGGTGACGAGCGTGGAGTCGTCCGATGCGATCGAGGTCGAGGTTGCCGATTCAGGGCCAGCGGCCGCCGCGTTTCGGCCGGTGGCGATCTGGCGGGAGCAGGCGCGTCGCTGCGGCGGAGAAGTCTCGATGGTCGAATGCCCCGAAGGGGGAGTGGCCATCACCCTTCGCTTGCCGCGGCACGGCCGCCATCGACAGGCGGCATGACCGGCCCCACACCTTCCGAATGAATGCAGGACGGAATCATGGATCATGACCTCCCCGAAAACGGTGAGCGGCGCTCGCCGCGGGTGACGCCCGTGCAGGTGATCGCCCTGGCGCTCGTGGCGGCGTCGATTGGCTGGGCCGCGTGGCTGCTTCGGGATCGGCCGACGAGCGAGGAGGTGGAGCTGTTGCCGGGCACCGTGCTGCCCTCGTCCGAACTCGCGATCGTGGCCGCCGCCTTTGATCGTGCCCAGCTGGCCGGGCATCGCACCGAGGGTGGCCGGGTGTGGGTGCCGCGATCGAGGCAGAGCGCCTACATGCGGGCCCTCGTCGATGCGGAGGCCCTGCCTCGCGAGTTTGGCAGCAGCCTCCGGCGGGCCCTGGAACGCAACAGCCCGTGGCAGAGCCGGACGACACAGGAGGAGCTGCTTCGGGTCGCGATCCAGGAGGAACTTGCCCACGTGATCTGCTCGATGCCCGGCATCGAGCGGGCCGCGGTGCTTTATGACGTCGACGAGCGGTCGTTTGATGGCACGCTCGGCGGCAGCCCGACGCGCACCGCCAGCGTCAACGTCCGGACGCAGCTCGACACGGAGCTCGAGCCGATGCGGATTCAGGCGATCCGCGTGCTCGTCGCGGCGTCGATCGCCGGGCTCACGCCGGAGCGGGTGGCGGTCACCGATCTGCGAAGCGGACGGGTGCATGCCGGACCGCTCGCGGCGGAGCCACCGGCTGATCCCGTGGCAGCCGACCCCGATCTCGCCCGTCGCATCGCCTATGAGCGTCACCTCGCCGCAAAACTGCGTCAGGGGCTTTCGTTCGTGAAGGGCATCGTCGTCGATGTCACCGTCGCCGTCGCGCGGTCGGTTCCCGTCGTGGTGGATGAGCCGTCCGTCTCAGCCGCCCAGCAGCGCGTGGCCGATGCCAACAGTCCCGCCGAGGTGACGATCGCGTCCCCGAAACGCGAGCCCGTCGCGGTGCCGAAGGCGTCGTCGGAGGCTGGCGAAACGATTCTCGTGTCGGTGGCGGTTCCCGAGAGCTGGTTCGACACGGCCCTCGCGGCATCGGCCCATCGCGACGGCGCCATGAGCGCTGCGGACGTCCACCATCGCGAGGAGGAGCGGCTGCGTCAGCACGTGCTGCAGCTGCTTCCTCCAGGCACGGCTGCCGGGGATCGGCAGGTGGTGATCACCCGCTTTCCCGTCGCGTCGTCCGTTCATGACACGGCCGATGGTGCCGGCGGCATCAGCCCGTCGGCCACGCCAGCGCCCCATGTGACGTCGGCCGCATCGAACGACAAAACGCCGGGCTGGTATGTCGACACGACGATCGCCGCTCTCGTTGCCGGCAAGCCCCAGGACGTGCCGCGAGAGGCCTGGATGGCGATGGTGGTCGTCAGTTCGGCGATGCTGACACTCGTGGCATTTCGGGGCGGCCGGGCCCGATCCGATGATCGTCCTCTGCCTCGCCGGACGTCGGCAGCGGGGGCGCGGGATCGCATCGACTGGACATCGCTCGAAGACGATCCCGACTCGAAGGCGTCCCATCGAGCCGCGGCGTGAGGGAGGACTCATCGATGCTGGTGGTCGTTCGCCTCTCCTGCCGTGTCGCGGTCATGGCGACGGCATGCATCGTCGCCATGCCGGCGTGGTCGGCCCCTCCTGTGGCTCCGGAGCCCGTGGTCGTTGATCACGAGGTGAGTCCGACGGCCCTTTCACAACCCCTGCCGCTCGAACGCGACCCGTCTTCGCCGAAGGCCGTTCCGATCCGGCCGCTGCCGGATTGGCGTCTGCTCGTGGCGTTGGGAGGAGCCTTCGCGGCGGTCGCTGCCTATCGGCTCGTGTCGGCCCGCCGGAGCGTCGGGCTGCCGACGGACGTGTTCGAGGTGCTCGGGGAGGCCACACTCGGCGGCCAGCAGTCGGTGCGGGTTCTCCGATTCGGACCGCGCACGCTGCTCGTGGGGGTGTCGTCGGCCGGGCTGCAAACGCTCGCTGAAGTGACCGACGCCGAAGCGACCGACGCCATCGCGGCAGCCTGCCGGAGCGACCGTCGTGGCACCGCGTCGCCGCGGCCTCGGCCTGCCGCGTCGGCCCCGCGCCGTCCGGAGGTGGTGGCGTGAACGGCCTTGCCCTTCGATCCCTTCTCCTCGTGTTCATCGTGGCGATGGCCTCACCCGCATGGGGCGAGGATCTCGCGAAGCCGCTCGAGGCCGCCAACGAGGCCATGACGCCCATCCATGCGCCGCCGGCCGCTCCTGCAACGGCACCTGCCGTGGTTGCCGGCCTGACGCAGGGCCTGTCGATCGAAACGATCCTGCCATCGGCGCTGATGTTTGGCGTGGTGAGCCTCGCGCCGGCGATCCTGCTCATGACGACCTGCTTCGTGCGGATGAGCGTGGTGCTGTCGCTCGTGAGGCAGGGGCTGGGAGCAGCCCAGATTCCGTCGAATCAGATCGTGGCGGCGCTGGCCATCTTCCTGTCGGCGATGGTGATGTGGCCGGTCTGGTCGAGGGCATGGCACGACGGCGTCGAGCCCTATCGGCGTGGCGAGGTGACGGCGAGCGAGGCGTTCGAGCGGGGAGGGCTTCCGGTCCGCCGGTGGATGGCGGCGCAGATCGAACAGGCCGGCAATCGCGACACCATGCTGATGTTTCTCGAACGGCACCCGGAGGGACCGCGGCAGGTGTCGACCTACGACGACGTGCCGCTGGAGACCCTCCTGCCGGCCTTTCTTGTCAGCGAGCTCGAAGTGGCGTTTACGATCGGCTTTCGGATGCTGCTGCCGTTCCTGGTGCTCGACATCCTCGTCGCCACGCTGACCGTCGCCACCGGCCTCGTGATGCTTCCCCCGTCGCTTGTGTCGCTGCCGCTGAAGCTGCTCGTGTTCGTGGCGGCCGATGGGTGGACCCTGGTGGTGCGATCGTTGCTCGAGAGCGTGCACCCGCTCTCCGGCTGACCCTCCAGGAATCCACTCCATGACCGAGCAACACCTCGTCGAACTCGTCCGCCAGATGCTCATGGGAGGCCTGGCCGTCCTCGTGCCGGTGCTCCTGGTCGGGCTCGGTGTGGGGCTGATTGCCGGTCTGGTGCAGGCCGCCAGCGGCGTGCACGAGCCGATCGTCGGATTCGTGCCGAAGTTCGTGGCGATGGCCGCCATGCTCGTCGTGTCGCTGCCGTGGATGGTCGAGCGGTTGGTCGAGCTGTTTCGGGAGGCCGTGGCCGGGCTCTGATCCAGCCCGTCACTGTGACTGAGGTGACGCCATGCCCCTGGTGGACATTCCCGCGCTTCCGGCCGGCGCCCTCGCCGTGGCCGCGGGCGTGCTCGCGCGGATGCTCGCCGTGGTCGCGGTGGGCGGCATGCCGGTGACGGTGGGGGCGGGGCCGCGGGTGATCCTCGCCGCCGCGCTGGCGGTTTCGGTGGCGGCGTTTCCGGCCGCGATGGCGGCCTCACCCACCCGGGCCTTCGACGGCGGGTCGCTCGCCGCCCTGATCGTGATCGAAGCGGTGGTGGGAGCATCCATCGGCGCCGCGGTGGCGATGGTGGTGTCGGCGGCTGGGTGGGCCGGCTCCATGCTCGGAAGCGTGACCGGCCTGAACTGGGCCGACGAGTTCGGGGGAGAAGGCGGGGGCGAGTCGGCGGGCCTTGGGCGGCTGGCTTGGTGGCTCGGCGTGGCCGGATTTGTCGCTGCCGGTGGGCACGAAGCCGTGGTGGGAGGCCTGGTCGACAGCGTGCGGGCGATTCCCGTCGGGGCGGCGCTTGCCGATCCCCGCCTGTGGGCTGATCGCATGATGGAGGCGGTGACGACGATGCCGGCGGTGGCCCTCTCGATCGCCGTGTCGCTCGCCCTGCCGGCCCTGGTGGCGGTGCTCGTCTGCCACCTGGCGGTCGCGTTCTGCGCGCGGACGGTGGCCTTCGATCCAGGCCAGGGAATCGTGCAGGCGGTGGCGTCGCTCGTGGTGGTGGCGGTGATCGGCATGAGCGCCGACTCGTGGATCGGCGGGTTTGGCACGCTCGTGCAGTCGCCGATCGAGCACTGTCTTCGCATCCTCCATCCCTGATCGCGGTCTCGGGAGCGCACCATGTCGAGCGAATCCGATCGCGTGATTCCGGCCACACCGCGGCGGCGTGAAGAGGCGCGACGTCGCGGGATGATGCCCACCGCGGCGCTGCCGGCATGGGTGGCTTCGGCGGCCACCGCGGTGCTGCTGCTGCCAGCCTGGGGGGCGGCCACGATGCCGGCTGCCACCGATCTCGTGCGTTCGGCCGTTGCCGGCGCGGGGCAGCCTCGGCCACCCTCGCTCTGGCCGCAGGTGGTGGCCGTGGCGATCCCAACCGGTGGCGTGGTGCTCGCCGCGGCGGCGGCGGGCATCGCCATCCGCCTGATGTTCGATGGGGTTTCGTGGATTCCTGCCCGGGCGATGCCCGCGTGGTCGAGGATCGACCCTTTGGCGGGGGTGTCCCGCATCGTTTCGCTGCGCACGCTCCGATCCATGATCGGCGGCGCGGCGGGCCTTGCCGTGATGCTCACCGCCGCCTGGTGGAGCCTCCGTCCTCTCATGGCGATCTCGTCGGCGACGGGCGAGGCTGATGCGGCGTCGCTCGTTGGGGCGGCGTGGTGGGCGGCCGCCTGGCTCTCCGTCGCCGCGGCAGCCGTGGCCGTCGTTCGCTGGCTCACCCTGCGACGACGGTTCGAACGGCAGATACGCATGACGCCGCAGGAGTTTGCCGACGAGACCCGAAGCGCGGAATCCAATCCGAAGGTTCGGCTGCTTCGCCAGCGCCAGCCGCGTCAGACCACGGCAGGAGGGGCATAGCCGTAGCGTTCGAGAAAGGGGCGGCAGCGGCGTTCGATCTCGGCGACGAGTCGCGGATCGTGACGGTAGGTGTTGGTGCGGTAGCGGCGCATCGACTCGGCCTGGTGCTCGAGCACTGGCCTGACCCGCTCGAAGTCGCCGAGTCCAAGGCGGTCGTACGACGCCGCCATGGTGCCGACCGGATCGGCGACGAGTTCCTCGTAGCGCACCTCGTGCAGACGCTCCGGTGCAAGCCGGGCGCGGTCGCGTTCCAGGGCGGCGTGCATCTCCTCGAAGGCCGCGAAGACATACTCCTCGAGCGACGCACCGGAATCGACCTGCAGCGACTGCACATCGTGGAGCGACCGCCACAGCCGGAGCGTCGAGGGGATCACCACGAACGGGTCGCGAACGACGTGAAGGAAGCCCGAGTCGGGAAACATCTCCGCCAGCACGCCGACGCGGGCCGTGTGGGGAGGACTTTTGAGGACGGGACGCCGCTGGTCGCGCACGGCGAGCATGTCGAGAAACCGTCGCAGGCACGTCTTCCACCGCTCCTGCTCGTCGGGCGGGAGGAGCGTCAGGTCGAGGGCTTCGGGACGCGCCGGACTCGACACGGGAAACGCGATCCGTCGGTAACACGACGGTGCGCCCATGTTCATGAGGGCAAACTCATCCTCCTGAGGACGGTCCCATCCGGCGGCCACGTCGTCCATCGGACGCTTCGATGGAATCATCCAGGAGAGGGCTCTCGTGAGCACATCCTCGGTGAGGAGGAAGTGGGTGGGGGCGAAGCATTCGAAGGTGTTGGGACAGCAGAACCGATCGTCGAGCATCGCCATCTCGTGCATCAGCGTGGTGCCGCTGCGCCAGTGGCCGATGATGAAGAGCGGCGGCGGTGTCGTGGGACGGTTGTCGAGCAGCCGACGAAAACGAGCGTCGGAGAGGGGCCCGAGGATCGAGTTGAATCCCGACATCATCGTCACGGTGGCCATCAGGCCGAGACGGCTCAGCGAGGCGCGGCCGCCGTGTTCGCGGACGAGGTCGAACCACACGCCGGCCGGCATGCCATGCCAGAATCGAGGACTCCACCACGGGTAGGCGTGAAACTCTCCCTTTTTGGATGCGGGTGGTGGGGTGGGCGTGTTTGGCACGTCGATTCCTTCACTCGGGGTGGAAAGCCATCAGTCAGACCCGCGTCTGCCGCGATCGAGATGGTATCGGAATCGGCCTAACGCGAGGGGGATTTTGGTGCCCCGGCGATCCGACGCTGCCTCGGGCCCGCATCGAGAACACTCCCCATCGCCTGCGAGAGATCGACGATCGCCGATGAACCGGTGGCTCGGTAGCGTTCCTCCCGCGCGGCATCGAGCAGCACGACGGTGGGAAACGCCGAGACATCAAACTGGCGGCACGTGGCGGGATGCCGGTCGGCGTCGATCGTCACGCACACATAGCGGCGTGACAGCGACACAATGGCCTGGTCTGACACGACGGCCTGGGCAAACTCGGTGCTCCATCGACACCAGGCGGCCCGAAAGAGCAGGAGCATCGGCAGATCGGCTTCCGTCGCGCGTCGGACTCCCGCCTCAAAGCCGTCCACATACTCGATGGCCGAACCCGTGCCGGTGGGCGGCGGGGTGGAGGCCATGAGGCCCGTGTTGCCCGAGGCGGCGGTGGCATGCCACCACCGAGGATCGTCGTGGCCCTGCCCGACGGTCTCATCGCGCACGCTGCAGCCGGCGGTCGTCAGGGCGGCGACTAGCAAGCAGGCACGGAGCATGGGGGGGTGTTGGCGCATGGACGCTCGTGACGGGAGGGGTGGTAGGAGCCTGTCGGGTCGACGGCAAGCCCGCTTGGCCGTCCGGTGGCAGGCCCGGTCGTTCCGGGGAGATGGGGAAGTCTGATTCGCCTGTCACCGCCGGGGCCGAGCCGCTACCGTCTCGCGGCCCCGGCCTCGCCATCCAGTGAACCTGCGTTCGCCCTTCGCCGTGCCAGTCGTGTGCGCCGCGATCTTCATCGTGGCGGGAGGGTCGGGGTGCAGCCTCGTCAACCGCAGCGGGCCGGTGGCGCCCGAGGTGGCTGAGGCGCGAAGGCTCTGCAACGAAGGCCTGTCGGCGGCCGATCGCAGCGATCTCGTTCGGGCCGAGGGTCTGCTCGAACGCGCTGTGGAGCAATGCCCGCTCGATATCGACGCGCGGCGGCACTACGCGGAGGTGCTCTGGAAACGCGGCGAGCGCATGGAAGCGGTCACCCAGGTCAACGAGGCGATGAAGCTGTCCCCGGAAGATGCGACGCTCTGCGTGCAGGGGGGCGGGATGTATCTCGAAATGGGGCTCTTCGACGATGCCGAACGGCTGGCGCGGGAGGCGGTGCGGGTGTCGCCGGGATCGGCCGAGGCCTGGCGGCTGCGGGGGCAGGTGTCACTCAGCCGTGGGCAGCCCGAGCCGGCACTCGCCGACTTCCACCGTGCGCTGGCCATCGACCCCGACAACCGCAGCGTGCTGCTCGACACGGCCGAGGCCTACCATCGCCTCAACAAGCCGCAGCGGGCACTCGCCACGCTGGCGATTCTCGGCGAGACGTATGGTCCCAACCAGACACCGACCGACGTGCTGGTGATGGAGGGCCAGGCGCAGGAGGCGCTTGGCCGCCTCGCCGACGCGGCCGAGAGCTACAAGGTGGCGATCGCGCGAGGCGACGCCACCACCGACGTCGCCGCACGTTTGGCCACCCTCGAGCGGCAGCAGGCGACGATGGCTTCCGGGGCGACGTCACTCCTCCGGTGAGCCGTCACTCTCCGGTCGTCGTGCGGCCCGTGAGCAGGTCGAACGCCGCGATGGCCGGCACGAGGAGGGCCAGCGTGGCGAAGCCGTAGGCGACGGCGACGACCAGCAGCACCTGAAGGCTGCTCCCCTGGAAGAAGCTCGTGATCGCGATGAAGGTGAGGGCCGGGAGCAGAGCAGACGTCCAGCCGACGGCAGGGGATGGGTTGCGGGCGGAGAGGGCCGCGTAGAGTCCCACCGCGCCGCCGACGATCGCTGCGAGGAACGGGGCGAGCTGGAGTTCGAAACTCCCGCCAAAGGCCACCATCACCCGCATCGCGGTGGCCACGCCGACGAAGAGAAAGGCGACGACGCCGAGGGCGACGGCGATGGCGGTGCGCGACATCACGTGCGAGAGCCCCGCGTAGACCCCGAGCACGGCCACGAAGAAGGTCAGGATCCCGAGCCCGATCGCCAGGTAGAGGCCGTGTTCGAGCGTGGCGAGCCCGAGGGGCACCAAGGCCAGGCAGAGCACGATGGGCAGGATCACCATGTCGGCCGCCGCGCCAAGCACGCCCAGCAGCTTGCCCCAGACAAACTCGCGTGGCTCCAGGTCGCTCACCAGGAGCAGGTCGAACGTGCCGCGGTCGCGTTCGGTCGTCACGCTCGTCACGGCAAGGGCCGTGATGGCCAGGAGGCTCGCGATGACCAGGGGCACCACCGCCGTGGCGATGGCGATGCGATCGGGCCGCGGCATCCGAGCCTGCGCGATCACGCCGGCCACCGCCGCCGCAAACAGCACGAGCCACGCGATGCGCACCACGATCACGGCTCGTCCATGGGCCCGCGTGCGGAGTTCCCGCCAGAGCACCGGGTTGGGCCAGACCTCGCGCGACACTGGCCGTCCGCCACGTGCCACGATCTCGTCATCGAGCCTCGGGCGCAGGTGCACGATGGTGTTCCAGGCACGAACCCGAACGACGGCCCAGGTGGTGGCGATCACCACCAGCGCTCCGCAGCACGCCAGGAATCCAGGCAGGGCTGCGCCGCCGGAGGGGGCGATGGCGCTGAGCAGGGCGCGTGCCGGCGACACGGCCGCTGCCACGAGAGGGCCGTGGGTGACGGAGGCGGCTTCTCCGACGGCGAGCCAGCCGGCAAGGAGGAACGCCGTGATGGCGAGCGACTGAAAGGTGGAGTCGCGCCAGAAGGCCACGGTGTTGGCGACGCTTGCCGCGACGGCCGCCGCGGCCACCGTCACCGCAAACCCGCGGGCGATCTGCGAGGCCGACACGCCTCCAAACACCGAGGCCAGCGCGAAGACCGGGATCGCCGCCACCAGCAGCAGGGCGGTGCGGAGGAGGCTGCCCGTCAGCTTGCCGAGCACGAGTTCGGCGTCGCGGAGCCGACTGAGCAGCAGCAGTTCGAGCGTCTTGCGATCCTTTTCCACCCCGACCGCCACAATCGACGTCAGGGCCGCCGACATCATCGCCAGCACGAGCTGCAGCGGCGCGAGGATCCGCATCAAGGTGCCCCCAAACCGCGCCGTGTCGCCGATCGTGGTGACCGGCTGCGATCCGGTCACGAGCAGCCAGCAGGTGGCCACGATCCCGAGGAGCGTGCCGGCATAGATGGCCCTGGCCGCAAAAAGACCGCGGGAACGGGGGGCCACGAGCAGTTCGCGTTCACCAACGGCACCGAGAATCATGCGGCTCCGGCTTTTTGGCCGGCCCATGGAAAACCGGGAAATCGAATGTTAGGGTAACCCATCGCGGGGATTTCTGAATCTCGGGGTACGAGAGCGGGCTCCCGGCAAGCACCTTTTCGAGGAGTGTTCGAGCATGGCAAATGGCTTCAAGGTCGATGTCCGTCGCCTGCTGGTGGCTGGCGTGGTCGCGGTGGTGGCGTGCGGCGCCGCCTCGGTGCATGCCCAGGTAACGGCCCAGGCGCTCATCGGGAACGCGGTTTCCGACGACAGCATGAACAAGGAGATCACCAATGCCATCGCGCGGTTCAGCGACCGTGACATCGACGGGTGCATGGCGATCCTCGAGCGAGCCAAGAGCAACAACGCGAAGCTCCCGCCTCCGGGCGTGATGATGGCCACCCTCTGGCTGTCGGCCAATCAGCTGGCGCCGGCCCGTGAATCGCTGGAAGGTGCCGTGGTGAAGTTTCCGGCCGACCCGGAGGCCTACCTGAAGCTCGCCGACCTCGCCTTTGGCGAAGGCCGAATCACCGACTCGGCGGTGCTTTTCGCCAAGGCCACCGACCTCACGAAGGCCTATAACGACAATCCGAAGCGTCGTCGTGATTTCGACATCCGCTGTGCGGCCGGCACTGCCGCCGTGGCCGAACGCCGCCGCCAGTGGGACGATGCCCAGAAGTTCCTTGCCGAATGGATCAAGCTCGATCCCGACAACGCCGGCGCCCGTCTCCGCATGGGCAACGTGATGTTCCAACTCGGCAAGGAGAAGGAGGCCCTCGAAAACTTCCGTGAGGCCAAGAAGATCGACGCCAAGGCGCCGCTGCCCGAGCTCGCCATGGCCCAGCGCAACGACGAGGCCAAGAAGCGCGAGGCCGCCGAGAAGTGGATTCAAGACGCCATCAAGGCGGCTCCCAACGATCCGGCCGTGCAGCTCTTCGCCGCCCGCTGGTATCTCCAGAAGAACGAGATCGAAAAGGCCAAGGCAGCCTGCGAAACGGCCCTCAAGCTCGACGCCAAGAGCCTCGAAGGGAAGTTCGTGCGAGGCCTCGTGGCCCGTGTCGCCCGCGACTACACCTCGGCCGAGAAGTACCTCAACGAGGCCCACTTCCAGTCGCCTGGCAACTTCGACGTCAGCAACTCGCTGGCGCTGGTGCTGATCGAGAGCGACGACGACGAGGCTCGTCGGCGTGCCCTTGAGCTCGCCGACACCAACGTCGCCAAGTACCGCGAGAACACTCCCCAGCAGATTCCGGCGGTCACCACGCTGGCCTGGGTGTTCTACAAGCTCGGCCGCCGCGAGGATGCCGAACGGATCCTCGAGCAGGTGCGTCGCAGCAACGCGCTGTCGCAAGACGGTGCCTACTACGTCGCCCGGATCCTTTCGGACCGTGGCGAGAAGGACCTTGCCCGTCGGATCCTCGACGAGATGCTCGCCAACGACGGCATGTTCGCCACGCGTCCCGACGCGGTCGACCTGCTGGCGAAGCTCAAGAAGGAAGCCGCAACGCCCGCCGCCAAGTAAGGCGGTCGCGGCCTGAACCCCAACGGGACAGCCGGTGGGCGCCTAGCGTGCTGCCGGCTGTCCCGGCGTGGGTGGCTCGATCGGCTCCGGCGCCGTATCAGCCTCTTCGATGACCCTGCTCTGGGCGTGCATCGTGGGCATAGGGCGAATGGTGACGTTGCCGATGGGCGTGCCGGGCCCGACCCTCACCGTCGACCCTGGCGGCAGCCGCGAGGCCCTTCGCTTCGCCCGAAGGCGATCGCTCCGGAGGGGAATCCCCGGGTAAGCCTCGATCGGCACCTCGAGGCTCGGCAGGCCGATGCGGCTGCCATCGCCGAAGTAGGTGAACATCTCGATGCCGCTGGCGTCGAAGGCGGCCAGGAGCATCGCGAGGGAGCACCCACCAGCGAACAATCGGCGCAGCATGAGATCAGGTTCCGGGGCGCGGGACGGCGACCCTCCGCACGGCCCGCCTGGTTCTTGGATCGGCGGAACGTGGTTGGTGGGGCAATGGCTTTGGTTCGAGCCTTCCTAATCGTTACAACCCAACCTCGGTCATGCGTCACGCGAGGCTCTGTCTGAAAACCCAATACCTGGCTCCATCGCCATATGTGCGACTATGGCTGCTTCGCCGTCCTTGCCAGAGACCAAAGCAGCTCGCTCTCGGGCCAACGGTAGGCTTTTCAGACAGAGCCTAGGCTGGAGGAGATGGTTCCGATGCAATCGCCTTCGGTCACGTGTTTCGCCGCGGTAATCGCGGTGGTGGCGGCGGTGTGCGGTGGATGGATGGCGCGTGGGTCGACGGCCGTGCCGGCGGCGGTGTGGTCGGCCGTGGCGAGCGGCGCCTTCCTCCTCGAAATGCTGTCGCGGGCGTCCGGCGGGCTGGTCGAGCCTTCCGCGGCCGCGTCAGTCAGGCTCGTGGTGGTGGCCTTGTCGCTCTGTCCGATGATGTCGCTGCTTGGCGCCAAGCGGCCCCAGCACGGTGTCTGGCAGTTCATCGTGGCATCGCTGGCGGTGGTGCTCGCCATGCCGGCGGCCTCCGCCATGCTCATCAGGCCTGGATCGATGCCCGACGTCCATTTCCTGCAGCGCTGGTTCATGCCCGTGCTCGTGGCGGCGGGGCTCATGAACTTCATCGGCACGAGGCATGGAGCGGCTGCCGTGGCGATCGCGGCCGGACAGGCGATTCTGCTTCGAGGTTTTCTGCCATTCGCGTGGAGCACCGAGGGGGCGGGCGCCGGCGCCGATGCCACGGCGGCGTGGCTCGTGGCGGGAGGAGCTTTCGTGGCGATCGGGCAGTCGTGCCTCTGGCCGGCCGGGCGATGTGCGCAGGGATCGCCGGCTGCCGCCGCGATCACTCCGCCGTTTCTTGCACTGCGCGAAACGCTCGGCGCCGCGTGGACGCTCCGGATCGCTGAGCGGTTCAACGTGGTGGCGGAAGCGCGAGGGTGGCCGTGCCGTCTGCGTTTTGATGGACTTCACGCCGGGGGCGACCCGCACGACCACGCATGGCACGGCGACGCGATCCGCACTGCGACCGCGCTGCTCAGACGGTTTGCATCGCCTGAGTGGCTGCGACGCCATCGGGGTGACGAAAGGGCCTGAAAACGCCCATGCGCATGGCGGATCACCCCCCTGGAGGGTACACTCGCGAACCCTCGGGCGAGGAGTTCCGTAGCGTATCCCGTTCGATTGAATGGTTTTCCCTCATCCGTTCCTCATCCCTTGGAGCAGTGACCATCATGGCCGAAGAAGCCCAGTCTCAGCAGCCCGTGCAAGTGCCCGTCGATGAGTCGCACATCGTCGCGACCTACGCCAACTTCTGCCGGGTCACCGGCACCCCCGAGGAGTTGATCGTCGACTTCGGCCTCAACAAGCAGGTGTCGGGCACGTCCCCCGATCCGATCCAGCTCACGCAGCGGATCATCGTCAACTTCTTCACGGCGAAGCGGCTTGCCTACGCGCTCCAGATGGCGGTTGTCCGCCACGAGCAGGCGTTTGGCAACCTGGAAACCGACGTGCAGAAGCGGGTGGTTCACCAGCAGCCGAAGGCCTGACAACCAAGGGACGGTGGGCCGGTGGCGATGCATGCCCTTCGGGCCTCACGCCGAGCCCGCCGTCCTGGTGAACGCCGGCCATGAGCAGCTACGACGAAACCGAGGAGTTCGAGCGGGCCCGACGGGAGATCCAAGATTTCCTGGCCGCACTCGAGCAGATGGCCCACCGCGATGTCGCGGCTGGGGAGTTTTTTGGATTCGTTCGCGACGGCGTGCATCGGCTCATGGAGTCGGTGGCCGAGGTCGTTTGGCTCATCGGCGACGGCGGCCAGGTGCAGCCGATTGTTCACGCGGGGATCGACGCCACCGGCGTGTCGGCATCGCCCGAGGGCACGCAGGCCCACAACGCGATGGTGACGGGACTGTTTGGCAGCGCCACCGGGCTGCTCGTTCCCCCGGGCGGTTCCGTGGCGGGACCAGACGGCGCGATCGCGGGCACCAACGACACCGCGCTCCTGGTGATCTCCGCGCCAATCGACTGCGGTGGCGGCCGGGCGGGTCTGATCGAGGTGTTCCATCAGCCCAACCACGACGACGTGCAACGGGGCTACCTCCGCTTCACCGAGCAGATCGCCGGCATGGCCGCGGTGTATCTCGATCGGCAGCGTGCCGCCCAGCAGGTGGCCGCCCAGCGGCAGCAACTCACGGAATCCGACGCGCAGCACCTGGCCCTGTCGCAGGTGGAGCGGTTCAGCAGGGCCGTGCACGAGCCGCTCGATCCCGTCGCCACGGCCTTCGTGATCGCCAACGAGGCGCGTCGGATCATCGGGTGCGACCGGGTGAGCGTGCTCGTGAAGCGGGGCCGGTCGCTCAGGCTCGAGGCCGTGAGCGGCCAGGAGTCGGTCGAGCGGCGGGCGTCGGCCGTGCAGGCCATCGAGGCGCTTGCGCGGGTGGTCGCCCGGGCCGGTGATCCGCTCTGGCATCCCGATCCGTCCTCCGAGGTGCTGCCACAGATCGAGCAGGAGCTCGAGAACTACATCGACGAGTCGCATGCCACGGCGCTCGCGATCCTTCCGCTCGCGAAGCCGCAGCCCACGCCGGTGGTGAAGCCGGGCGGGGTAGACGCCGTGGCGGTCGCCAAGGCTGAGGCGGCACCTGCCGACAATCCCGAGCCGATCGGCGTGCTCGTCGTCGAGTGGTTTTCTTCCAACACGTTCGAGGGCGGGCGCCGTTCCCGTGTGGAACTCGTGGCCGATCACGGCCGGATCGCCCTGTCCAACGCCCTGACGCACACGGGGCTGCCGCTCTATTCCGTGCTCAACGCGCTGGGGAAGTCGCGGGCGCTGACCACCGCGAGAAACCTGCCCAAGACGATCCTCGCCCTGGTGGCGGTCGCGGCGGCGCTCGTGGCGCTCGTGTTTGTGCCGGCCGAGCTCCGACTGGAGGGCAAGGGAACCCTCGAACCGGTCCATCGCCGCGAGGTCTTCGCCCAGATCGACGGGGTTGTCGAGTCGATCGAGCCTGGGGTGGAGGGGGGCGCCGACGTCAAGGCAGGACAGCTGCTCGCCACGCTTCGCAACCGTGATCTCGAAGTGGCGATCGCCGACGTCATCGGCCGGAAGGCATCGAGCGAGGAGCAGCTCGTGTCGACCCGCCGATCGCTCCTCGAAGACGACAAGATTTCAGCCGACGAGCGGCTCCGCCTGGCGGGTCGTCGGGCCCAGCTCGAGCGGGAGGTGGAGAGCCTCGAGGCCCAGCTGGCGCTCTATGCCCAGAAGAAGAAGGAGCTCGAGGTTCGAAGCCCGATCACGGGCGTGATCGTCACCTGGCAGGTTCGCGATCTGCTCCTTCTCAGGCCCGTCGAGAAGGGGCAGGTGTTGATGAGCGTGGCCGACAAGACGGGCCCGTGGGAACTGGAAATCAACATGCCCGATGACCGGCTTGGCCACGTGAACCGGGCGGCTGCCGAGGCGAAGAAGGGAAACCGCGACCTCACGGTCGATTACATCCTCGCGACTGATCCCGGCACCCGGCACCACGGCACGGTGCGGCAGATCCACGAGCAGGCGGAGGTTCGGGGTGAGGAGGGCAACACCGTGCTCGTGCGGGTGCAGATCGACCCCTCCAAGCACGACAAGGAAGAACTCGGCGCGGGTGCGAGCGTGACGGCCCGAATCGCCTGCGGCACGCGTTCGCTGGGCTACGTGTGGTTTCACGACGTGCTGGCGTTTCTCCAGACTCAGGTGCTGTTCCGATTGTGGTGAGTGGGTCTGAACGTCCCGCCAGCCGCGGGCTTGGGAGGTGTCGATGAAAACGCGCATGCTGATGCTGGTCGGGGTCCTGGCCATGAGCGGAGCGGGGGCTCGGGCCGAGGGCCCGGTGCTCGAGCGGTGCCTCGTGTCGCTGATCGACGAGGCGAAGCTGTCGGCGGGGGAAGCCGGGCTGCTCGTCGAGATCTTGGTGAAGCCCGGGGATCGCGTCACCGACGGCCAGGTGATCGCCCGAATCGACGACAACCAGCCGCAGACGGCCCGGCTGCGAGCGAAGGCAGAGCACGACCAGGCCCTCGCCAAGGCCGAGAGCGACGTCGATGTGCGGTACTCGCAGAAGGCCCAGGGCGTGGCCGAGATGGCGTATCTGAAGGCCAAGCAGTCGTTCGATCGCGTCGGTGGCTCGGTGACGGAAGTCGAGCTCGAGCGGCTCAAGCTCGAATGGGAGAAGACGGGCCTTCAGATCGAGCAGGCGCAACTCGAGCGGAAGCTCGCCGAACTCGCCGCCAAGGTGAAGGAGGCGGAGGTGACCACGGCCGACATCGAGATCCGCCGCCGCCAAATCCGGGCGCCGCTCGATGGCGAGGTCGTCGACGTGCAGGGGAATCAGGGGGAATGGATGCAGGTTGGGGCTCCCTTGGCCCACGTCGTGCGCACCGACAAGCTTCGCGTGGAGGGCTATATCGACGCGTCGAAATGGGATCCCGAGCAGGTTCGTGGCCGGCCGGTGACGATCGAGGTGCCGCGGGCCAACGGTCGCACGGAGACCTTCACGGGGACGATCGCCTTCGTGAGCCCGCTCGTGGAGAGCGGGGGCGACTATCGGGTGTTTGCCGAGGTGGCCAATCGGAAGGCCGGCTCGGGAGAGTGGCTGCTGCGGGCCGGTCAGACCGCCACGATGACGATCCACTCCGACCAGCCGGCCCAGTAGCCGCCCCATGGCCACCGCCGACGCGTTTCGATCGAGCACCACCCGAGGCGTCACGCTTCGCCGCCGCGGCGATCTCGTCGTGAATCGGCAGGTCTACCAGGGGCAGGCCTGGTGGGTGGTGAAGGATCCGATCTCGCTCCACTACTTCCGGTTTCGCCCTGAGGAATATGCCCTGCTCGACATGCTCGACGGACACACGAGCCTCGAATCGCTCAAGGAGCAGTTCGAGGCGAGGTTTCCGCCGAGGCGGATCACCGTGGAGGAACTCTCCCGGTTCATCGCCACGCTCCATCGCTCCGGGCTCGTGATCGGCGACCGTGCGGGGCAGGGGCCGCAGCTCTTCGAGCGGCGTCGCCAGCGGATCTGGCGGGAGTGGATGGCGTGGCTCTCCAACATCATGGCGATGCGGTTTCGGGGGATCGACCCCGACTGGATCCTCGAGCGGATCGACCCGTGGTTTGGCTGGCTCTTTTCGCCCCCGGCGATCGTGGCGGCGATGATGTTCGTGTCGACCGCCCTCCTGCTCGTGCTCGTGAATTTCGACGCCTTTCGGGCGAAGCTCCCCGAGTTTCAGCAGTTTTTCGCCGCCGGCAACTGGCTCTATCTCGCCATAGCGCTCGGCGTCACCAAGATCCTGCACGAGTTTGGCCACGGGCTCTCCTGCAAGCACTACGGCGGCGAGTGCCACGAGATGGGCGTGATGCTGCTCGTGATGACGCCCTGCCTCTACTGCGACGTGTCTGACAGCTGGATGCTGCCCAACAAGTGGAAGCGGGCGGCGATCGGTGCGGCGGGGATGTATGTGGAGGTGATCATCGCCTCGATCGCGACCTACCTCTGGTGGAACTCGCATCCCGGCATCTTCAACCAGCTCTGCCTCGACGTGATGTTCGTGTCGAGCGTGTCGACGATCCTGTTCAACGCCAATCCGCTCCTCCGTTACGACGGCTACTACATCCTGTCTGACGTGCTCGAGATCCCGAACCTTCGTCAGAAGGCCAACACCATCCTCGGTCGCCTGGCGTCCCGCTGGTGCCTCGGGATCAAGCAGCCGGAGGATCCCTTCTTGCCGCAGCGGCGGCTCGGGCTTTTCGCCCTCTATGCCGTGGCGTCGAGCCTCTACGGCTGGGTGGTGACGCTTTCGATCTTTTTGTTCGTCTGGAACGTCTTCAAGCCGTATCGGCTCGAGGTGCTCGGGCAGATCCTGGCGATGGGGGCGGTGTGGGGCTTGGTGATCAACCCGCTTCAGGGGATGATCAGGTTTCTCAAGGTTCCCGGGAGGCGTGACGAGGTGAAGCCGGTCAACGTGGCAGTAACGGCGGTGGCGGCGGCGGCGGTGCTCGGCGGCATCGCCTTGGTGCCGTTTCCGCAGCGGGTGTGGTGTGCCGTGGAGCTGCGTCCGCGCGGCGAGGAGACGGTGTATGTCACCGTGCCTGGCACGCTCGAGACGCTCGCCGTGGCCCCGGGCGACCGGGTGAAGCAGGGGGACGAGATCGCCCGGCTGGCCAACGTCGACCTGGAACTGGAGATCGCCGAGCTCGAGGGGAAGCAGCGGCAGTATGAGTCGCGGCTGAAGAGCCTGGAGCGGGAGCGGTTTTCAGATCCGGCGGCCGGCCTCGAGATCGGCACCGTTGAGGAGTCGCTCGCGAGCATCGTGGAGCAGATCGCCCGGAAGCAGCAGGATCGTCACGAACTGGTGCTCGTGGCGCCGCACGACGGCGTGATTTTGCCGCCGATGAGCGTCAAGCCGTCGAGGGAGAATGGCGGCATGCTGCCGCGGTGGTCGGGCAACGCGCTCGATCGGGAAAACCTCGGGGCCACCTTCTCCGAGGGCACGGTGCTCTGCATGATCGGCGACCCCGACCGGTTCGAGGCGGTGATGGTGATCGATCAGTCGGAGGTTGAGTTCACCACCGCGGGGCAGCGTGTGGATGTGAAACTCGACGCCTTTCCCTGGCAGACCTTCACGGGCACCATCGATCGGATCGCGGAGACCCACATCGAGGCCGGCTCCGAGCGGCTCTCGGTGAAGGCGGGAGGGAGCGTGCCGACCGAGACCGACGCCTCGGGCCGCGAGGTGCCGATTTCGACGAGCTACGAGGCGCTCATGGAACTCGACGACACCGAGGCGGTGTTCGTGCCCGGCATGCGGGGCACGGCCCGGATCAAGGTCGGCAGCCGCACGGTGGGCCAGTGGCTCCTCCGGCTCCTCTGGCAGACGTTCAACTTCCGGATGTGATCGGCGACGAAGTGCCATCGGAAGGGACCGGATGCCCACGCTTGACCGCATCACCGTCTATCCGGTCAAGAGCCTCGACGGCGTCGATCTCGACGAGGCCCGGGTGCTGCCCTCGGGGGCGCTCGAGCACGACCGGCGCTGGCAGCTCGTCGACATGGATGGCGTATGCATCAACGCCAAGCGAACGCCGCTCGTGCACGTGATCCGGGCGGAGTTTGACCTCGCCGAACCGGGCGATTCTGGCACGGCGAGCATGATCCACCTTGCCATCGACCCTGCCGCCCTCGCGGCCAGGGAGGTGCCAGGCATTGACCGCCTTGCAACGCTCGGCCCGGCGTCGTTTCCACTCGTGCCCGGTGCGGATGGGCCGTGCGGCTGGCTGGCCGAGGTGTTTGGCCGTGCGGTGCTGCTGCTGGAGCGGCGCGAGGGCGGGTTTCCCGACGACCGGGAGGCGGCCGGGCCAACCGTGATCTCGACCGCATCGCTCCACGAGGTGGCCCGGTGGTTTCGGTTCGATGTCGGGGAGTGTCGCCGGCGTTTTCGGGCCAATCTCGAACTCGGTGGCTGTGAGGCATTTTGGGAAGACACCGTGGCCTCGCCGCTTCGGCCTGGCCTCGAATGGCCCACGGGAAGCGACCCCCTGGCCGATCTCATTGACCCTTACGCCGACCTGCCGCCGCCGGAGCCGGGTGTGTTTGCGATCGGTGAGGTGCGGCTCACAGCCACCAATGTCTGCCGGCGGTGCGTAGTGCCGAGTCGCGACAGCCGCACGGGGGCGGTCACGGGGCAGTTTCGCGAAATCTTCGAGGCCTGGCGGGACCGCACGCTGCCGGCCGCCGTTGACGCGTCGGCCTGGAGTCACCGCTACCGCCTGGCGGTGAACACGCGGGGGAGGACCGGCGACCCTGCGGCAAAGATAATTGCCATCCGGACGGGCTCAAACTTCATCAATCGCGAGAGTTTTTATTGACCGACGTTACGCGCTCAGGAGCGTAAAGGCTGGGGGGGACACGCGAATCCTGAGTCAGAGTCTTCGGCCCTTAGGGAATTTCAGTGGCAAGGTAGGTCCGAAGAGGAGAATGCGGCCTTCCGACAAAACTTGGTGAGCGCCCACCACAATTTTGATGGCCCAGATAGCCTCGCGGGTGGACCTTGTTCATCCCGTTTCAAAGGAGGCTGGCGATGGCACGGCAGGTGGATCAGAGGAAGTGTTCGGAGTGGCAGCAGCGGCTGAGGGGGTTTGAGAAGTCGCGACTGACAGTTGCACGATTCTGCGCCCGTGAGCGGGTGTCCGTGCCGGCGTTCTGGTACTGGCGGCGGAAGTGCGCGGGCGGGGCTCCTGAGCCCCAGACGCCTCCCGCGGCGTTCTCGCCGGTCGAGGTTGTCGGTGGCCGGTCTGTCAGCCTGCGGTTCCCGATCGGTGCGGTTCTCGAGATCCCCGAAGATCGGCCGGACCTCGTGCGTGTCGCGATCGAGGCTGCGGCTGGGGTGTCGCAGCCATGCTGAGCATCGCGCCGCCGCCCACGATCTATCTGAATTCTGTTGCCACCGACATGCGCAAGAGCTTCGACGGTCTGTCGGGGATCATCCGTGGTACGTTCGGCGGCGATCCTGCCGACGGCAGCCTGTTCCTGTTCGTCAACAAGCGACGGGATCGCATCAAGGCGCTGTGGTGGGATGGTGACGGGTACGTTCTCTGGTACAAGCGGCGGAGGCAGGCTGAGGAAAAGGCCAAGAGCGAGCAGCTTCCGGCCCAACTTCCGCGGTAGGAGGTGAAGCTCGACGTGCCGGAGCATCACAAGACCTGTGCGGCACACGGCGCGCGGCAGGTGATCGGCTATGACTGGCAGGAAACGCTCGAGGTTGTGCCGCCCCAGCTCGTGGTGCGGCGGACGGGCATCCCCAAGCTCGCTTGCCCGATGGCTCCGGAGTGTGGGGTCGTCGAGGCCTCTCGCCCCGTGAGCCTGGTCGGGGGCAACCGATACGACACGAGCGTGGCGGCTGAGATCATGGTCGCGAAGTACGCCTACCACTTCCCCGTGTATTGCAAGCAGGACGTGTTCGCGTCATGCGGCTGGATGCCCGCCAGAAGCACGCTCCTGAACGTCTTGGAGTTCGCCGCCCCTCGATCCCGATGACCCCAAAGCCGCTCGCGCCCGCGAAGTGATCGCGGATGCGCAGGCGGAGTTGCGAGGCAGCATCACGGCGCGGATGTGGGTGTATCACAGCATCACGGTGCCGATCAACGTGTTCGACTTCACGGTCAGTCGTCATCGGGACGGCTCGGAGCTGTTCCTGGACGGCTTCGCAGGCAGCCTGATGGCCGACTTCTACTCGGGATACGAGGCGGTGCGCACCAGAAGCGATGGGAAGATTATCCGCGCTGCCTGCGTGGCGCATGCCAGGCGCAAGGTCTTCAATGCACGGGACAATCACCCGGCGCACGCGGCGTTGCTTCTGGGGATGTTCCGGGAGATCTATGACATCGAGGATCGGGCGAAGCCACTCCCGCCGACTGAACGGCAGCAACTTCGGCATGCCGAGGCCTGGCCGATCTGGACACGGATGCAGGAGTATCTTGCCAGTGAGGCCGTCTCCAATGTGATGCCGAAGGAGCCCTTCGGGCAGGCGCTGAACTACCTGCGCAACCAGTTCGATCATCTGCTCGTCTACCTCGACGACGGCCTGATGCCGATCGACAACAACGAGACCGAGCAGTTGATGAAACAGGTAGCCTTGGGCCGGGAAAAATGGATGTTCATCGGCAGCGTCAAGGCTGGGTGCCGCGCTGCGGATCTCATGTCGCTCGTGAGCAGCGCCGCGAGGAACGACCTCGATGTCTTCCGCTACGTGAAGGATGTCCTCGACCAACTCTTGGCCGCGGAGTCGAATTACGACGTGCTTCGCCCCCGACGTCTGCAAGCAATCTCATACCGAAGCGATCCGGATCTACGGCCAGGAGGAGCGGCGATCGAGGGCCGACCGACAAGGCGGTCAAGTGCGCCCGGCGACGCATCGCCCGCAAGGGTTGAATAGCCCCGGATCCGCGCCACCCGCTCCGCGGAGACTATGGCGGTGGTGTGCGCTCACAAAACTTGAGCGAAAGTACCGAGAGCCTCACGACCCGAATTTTAAAACCGACCGTTGAGGGTGTCTGCTGTGTCAGCCGATTCCCTAAACCGGGGGGGGCGATGCATAGCCACGCCTGACGCGGATTTTATTCTGGCAAACTCCTTGTTTTTCGCTGAAAAAAGGGGGTTTGAAAAAAGTTGGACCGTTCCACGAACCAAAAAGTTGAGAGTTCCGTATGGGGTGCTAGCATCCCCTTAAGTAGGTGGTGGATGAGCAAGGTGGCCCTTTCGGCCCAGGCCACATGGCGTCAGCCAGGCAGTATGGGCAGGTTCCAAGTCGCTTCCGACGGTCTATCAATAACCGATTTAACGCACGTTTAGTTTTTCGTCGTTTCCCGGAGTTCACCATGGCAACGTCACGCTTTTCGCAGTTCTTCAAAAAGAGCAAGTCCTCAAAATCGCGTGCCCGGGGTTCGCGGCGGGAACGTTCAGAATCCCCTCGTCTGCTCGAAGTGCTCGAAAAGCGGTTCGCGCTAACGATCGCGCACACATCAGTCACCGGATCGCTGCCTGGTGGGACGCAGCCATGGGTCAGCATTTATTCTGATGGCGGAGACGACATCTACACATCAGTGATCACGCCTGCTAGCGGCCCGACTCTCATTTATGCGGACAACGCGAGTTTTCTGAACTACACCGATCTCGGAAGCACGGTGTACGCGAACCTCGCTGACGTTTTCGTCACGAATGGCTCGCAACTCGTCAATACCGAAAACTGGACTCTGAACGGGGAACTTGTCAACGCACAGGCGCAGGCGAACACCAACTATCCGTTGGTTCGAGACACCACGTCGGCGTTTGTGTTGCCGACGGAACAAGTTGATCTGCGTCAATACCCGGATGATGAACGTCAGGGGGTATCTGGGGAAATTGATAACGGTGTTGGAGGGGCGTGGAGTTTTACCAACGGTGGATTTGGAAACATCTTCACATTCACCGCGGTGGGTACCCCTTCGGGGCCGACTCCTGTCAACGGTCGCATAGTGTCACGCAACTATTATCAAGACGATAGCCAAACCGGTCCGTCGGATGCTGTTTTTGAAGTCGAATGGGACACCAATGTTGTTGGTCCAGGTGGCTTTGACGTGACGACTCCCCCAAGTGTGGATATCACATATAACATGGAGGATGACGGGGGCGTCGAAAACGATGGCGCCTGGATCACAGCGCAAGTGGTAGCCAGCTCGCCGAGCCGTCCAGAGTATGCGCTGCCATCCCCCGTTGACGCCAGCGGCTTTCCTGTTGGCCAAACCGTATTCGGACTCGTTCCCGGGTCGTTAACCGGAAACATCTTCATTGATCGCGGCGATGGCCAGATCACAACGATCCCGTTTGCGGTAAATGGCCAGCAAGATTCCCGGCTCATCTTCGGTCCCGCCAACACTCTGTTCCAGTCAAGCGGACTCACGTGGGCTCTTGAGGGCAGGTTTGTCACCTCCGGTCAGCAAGGCGGTGACACCCGATTTGTTCGGGGGAGTGTTGGGGTTGGCCAGGATGACCGCGGAAATACTGTGCCACAAGTCAATCTGATATTCGAGGGCGAAGAAGGCTCGAGACGAGGCCCGCAAGAGGTTGGGCGCGTGTCCATTCAGGCAACGTATGCCCTCTTTAATCAGGGCCTCGCTTTTCAAGGAGGGAATTACACGCACTATGACGGCCTTGACCTCACCAAAAACTTGACAGTCGATCTCCTCACGCCAGGAACGACCTGCACGATTGAAAGCCCGATCGACTCCGGCTTCGTTGACATCCATGCATCGAATTTGATCGTCAATGCCCAGGTGTCAGAAACTCAGCGTTTTACGGTCTCAAACAGCATCTTCGGGCAAGCTGTCGCCGAGCAGGTGTTCATCAATGCCAACGTGTCATCGCCGATATACGACATTCGAGTGGCGGATGATCTCAATACAGACTCCGTGCGTCGGAGTCTCGTGCAAGTTTCCACGACAGGGTCGCTCGGTGGCTCGTTGCAAACCTCCCCGAATTCGACTCCTGCGTTGGCAGGCTCGGTTCACATGGAGGTTGGGAATGGAGATTTGATCGTTGAAGGTTTTGTCGTTGCAGCTAACCAGACGTACATCATCAACTCCGCGCCCGAGTTTTCCGGTTCGGATGATCCCTACGGTGTCGATCACCGCGGCCCGTACTATGTGACGACGAGGGCTCCCATCTCGGGGGCTAATACAGGACAGTTCATTGGGCAAAACATCGCAGTTCTTCTAGGGAATGACCTCCCCACGATGTATGACGATGGGGGCAACGGTGGCTCACAGGCATACAATGTCGTTGACATTCGCACATCGGTCGACAGCATTCGCATTCAGGCAGCCGACCGAAAGCTCAATCCTATTCAGTCGCCATTTCCATACGATTTGACGATCGAAGAGGAGAACTCCATTCGGATTGATGCGGTCGCGGCGTCTTCACGTCCGATCAGCATCGAGGCAGAGGGGGACATTAACTATCACGCCACGCTTGTCTCTGCATCCGATTTTCGCATGAGTGCCAACAATGGCGTGATCTGGCTCAATGCGCCACTGGCCACTCAGTTTGGGACGATCGCTCTTGAGGCGAACTCGCTGACGGTGGGGAATTCGGTGCGTGTGCTCGACACTCCCTATGACGAGCGGCGAACGGACATTAGTCTTCGCGCACGAAATGGCAACTTGACCCTGACTGGCCCGATCTCCGGCGTGAACCGGATTGAGCTACGTCAAGACATAGGTACTGCAGTCAGTGGACCGTCCCGAGTGATTTGCGATACGCTGGTGTTGGATGTTCAGGGCAATTTGAATCTTCGCACGGATGTTCGCAATGTGGAGGGGGCTGTGAGAGGGAGTGTAACCCTCGATGAGTTAACTGATGTCAACGTGAACAACGTTTCGTGCGGCACCGGGGTATTTTCAATCATCGCTTACGGGGATGACCTTCCCGTTCCGAGGTCGGATGGATCGACGGCAAGTTTGTGGGTAAGGCTGCCCGACACGACCACGCTCAGCGTTTCTGCTCCCAACGGCAGCATCGATGTCGGGGTGAGTACTTCCGATGTCCTGAAACTGGGAGATGCCACAGCGATTGTGAATGGCACTGCCACTCCAATGATGGCGGCGGGTTCTGTAAAGGTGATTACCGAAGCCGCGTCGATCAATGTGTTCGATGCTCCGTTGGCGGGCGGAAATGCCTTCTCAGTTCGTGTGGCATCTTTTGACAACGTCGCTGGAACCTATTCCCAGAGGCAACCCGGGACGTTCGCCTCGACGTTGACTTCAAAGGTCAACGGTTCAATCAATGGGCTGGGGATCGACGGACTCAACGACTTGAGAGCGCGCGACGTTGTGGTGCTGGCCGGCCAGGGGAATAGCCATGAAAATGGTGTGTATTCGATCGTTGACCCAGGGTCTGTGTCGCGGCCATGGGTTCTGGTGAGGCATTCGTCGTTTGATACCACGGCCGAGTCAGCTGCAGGGTCTATTTTGCGAGTAGCGGATGGAGCCCATGCGGGGGCCATCCTGAGGATTGAGCAGTTCGGAAACATTCCGTGGGTCGTTCCGAAGAGTGTGAACGCCATCACCAATAGGAATGGTGCATTTACACAGTCGGCGTTTGTGGATGAACAGGAATATGCCGATTATCTCGACGATCTTGGCCAACCGTCGGTGGTGTCGTCGTTTGTGCCCCCTATTGAAGTGCGGGCGGTTTCCACCGCAGTTCTGAGTGCCGACCCCAAGATCAACAACGGCATCATGACGCTCACGGCACTCGTCGATGGCGTGATTCCTACATTTGATGGTGTTGCTCTCAGAGACGGTGATCTCGTGCTTGTGAGGATGGGATCGGCAGATACAAGTCGTGGGGGGGATACCACGCTCACGACCAATGGAGTCTATCGCGTGACCTCAACCGGCGGGCCGACGTCGCAGTGGTCCCTTGAGAGTGTAGACCCCACTGTGTTCGACACTGGGTTGGTGAACGTACTCGAGGGCAGTCTCAGGACGTCAGTCACGGGAAATGTTTTTGAGGTCGGATACAACTCCTTGGGCAACGCCTATGGTGCGATCAAAAATGTGACAGACGCAGTGACAAGTGAGATTGGTTCCAAAGACATCAATGACCTCGTGCAGTTCGTGGTCACGTCAAGCGCAGGAACGAACAGCGCAAGCGGCTCGCTGGGGAAGATGATTTCACTGAGCAACTTGAACTCATACATGGTCAGCGACAATGGAAGCCTAGGTGACCCTGGCGAGGAGGACGTTTTATCGCCCCAGAGGCAGTCGATCGCATTTGCGGCCACGATTGGAGGTCAGATCAATCTCACGCAGCAACTCCCTGCGATTACTCGCAAGGTAGTAATGGACGCCACCCTGCCCAGAGTTTTTGTCAACACAACGGGTCCGTCTGAAATCGTCATCAACGGTAGTCGCATCACCAGCTTTTCAAACGGCCAGTCCGCCATCGCAAGTACCGCCGAACTGAACGGCATCGTGGTGGAAGGAGCGGAAGCGAACGGTACAGTTGTGGCTGGAGTAACGATTGGGGGATTCATCCGCGGCGCTGGTGTTCAGATCGTAGATGCCAAGGGAGTACTTGTTAATGCGGTTACTGTTGGAGTTGATTCGTTCGGCCTGCGCAACGCCGTGAAGTACGGCGTGCAACTGATAGACAGAGAAGTCGTCTCGGATCAGGCAAGTTTTAATACGGTATCCAACTCCCGAATTGTGGCCACAACCGCAGCTGGCATTCATGCAAATAGTTTGGGCGGCGTGACGCTCGTTGGAAACACAATCGGTGGCCAAGGCCTCGAGAACCTGATCGGAGTCGAGTTGCTCAAGGGGTCTAACTATGTCGGCACAGTGAACCCCACGGGCCTGCTCAAGCGGGTCACGGTCAGCATGGTGACTTCTACGAAGTTCAGTTTGCCTGCGAGTTACGCTTCCCTCGGTTCCCTGTACGTTGGCCTTGGCGTGGGCGGAAAATACATCGTTGCCAACGGTAGTTCTCCGAGCGCGGTCATTAAGAGCATGGTTACGAATGGAAAGTTCGTCGAAGTTGAGTTGGATGGTGGAACTATCAATCTCGTGAACCCGATAACGAACACCTTTGTTGTTGATTTTGGCACATTCACCACGGTGAATGTCGGGGCGACAGAGGTTCCAATCCCAACAGGGGTTTCTTTGTCCGATTTGTACGTTGGGCAGGTTGTTTCCGGGGCGTATCTCGCGGGCGGTACGAAGATCACCTCGATTGACGCTTCGAAGGGGACGATGGTCCTTTCGAATGAAGCGACTGGTGATGGAATCATGGCGATTGGGTTTGCAGGCTCGGCCAATAATGTGATTGCCTACAATAACCGCGGGGTGGTTCTGAGAGCTGGCACTAATCGCCTCGTCAACAGCGTTGTGTCGAATAGCAACTTCGAGGGAGTGCGAGTGCTCGCGGCAGGGGTCAATTTCATTGGTGGTGGGGATGGGCGGATCGGCGTCGATGGACGCCCGCAAGCCAAGGACGTTGGAGGTGAAAGCAACTCGATCTTCAGCAATGGAGGCGCTGGAATAAAGATCGGTCAGCTTGTGCCTCCGAAGAATCTGACCATCCAGGGTAATCGACTGGGGATAACCCCGTCGTACACATCTGGGCGTAACGTGCAGGGAAATATTGTTCACGTGCAGCCAGCGGGATTATCGAGAGAGCCGCAGTGGAAGGCTGTAGGGAACGTGTTGGTTAGCGTCGTTCCCACCGGAACGAGTAGTGGTCAGGCGATCATCACGATGGCAGGCCACGGGCTTAAGACCGGGAGCCTCGTGCATCTGACATTTTCGTGGCCGGGTGGTGCTCAAAGCCAGGCATTTGAAGTGACGCGGATTGACAACAACGATTTTGCCATAACGCTCCCTCAGGATTGGACGGGAGCAGTGAGCGGCAACCAAATCGTAGAAACGTTTGTGTATGGTTCTGCGACAAGCCGTGCCCGCGCCGATGCCCTGAAGGCGACACTTCAGGCGGACTACTCCGGCAACCAGCATGGCGTTGCGGCAGGTGTCACAGGCGGCACAGGCGGCACAGGCGGCACAGGCGGCACAGGCGGCGGGGTTGTGTCAAGGCCAGTCATCGTCAGAGGCGTGTGATCGTGAGCGCCCACCACAACCAATCTTGACGGCCCAGATAGCCTCGCGGGTTGACCTTGTTCACCCCGTTTTGAAGGAGGTTCCCCGTGGCTCGGAAGGCGGATCAAAAGAAGCTCGCGGCTTGGCAGCAGCGACTGTGACTGTTCACTACGTCGGGCCTGACAGTGGCCCGGTTCTGTTCTCCTGAGCGGGTGTCGGTGTCGACGTTCTAGAGCGCATCTGAAATAGGTCTAGCGCCCTCTGGGGAATCTGGGTAGCGTGGGCATCTCCAAGGAGGTGTCGATGAAGCCGTACTCAAAGGAGTTCCGAGGCGAGGTGCTCGCGGCCTGTGATAAGGGTCGGAGTACCCGTGAGGTGGCGACAGACTTCAACGTCAGCGAGTCCTGGGTGCGTCGGGTCAAGCAGGAGCGTAGGGAGCTGAACAAGGTTGTTCCTTGCCTGACGCGGCGGCGCACGCCGCTGTGGGCACCGTTTGCCGACCGGATCTGTGAGCTGATTCGCCAGCAGCCCGACCTGACGCTGCGGGAACTCAAGGCGGAGCTCGGTACTGACCTGTCGGTTCAGACGCTGTGTGTGGCCCTGCAGCGGCTTCGCCTGACCGTCAAAAAAAAGTGCTCGTCGCCGCGGAGCGGGAGCGGCCGGACGTCGCGGAGAGGCGTGAGGAACTCAAGCGGGAGCAGCCGCTCCTGAATCCGGATCGGCTCGTGTTCATCGTGAGCGCCCACCACAACCAATCTTGACGGCCCAGATAGCCTCGCGGGTGGACCTTGTTCATCCCGTTTCAAAGGAGGCTGGCTATGGCACGGCATGTGGATCAGCGGAAGTGTTCGGAGTGGCAGCAGCGGCTGAGGCGGTTTGAGAAGGCGGGCCTGACAGTGGCCTTGTTCTGCAAGCGTGAGCGGGTGTCCGTGCCGACGTTCTGGTACTGGCGGCGGAAGTACGTGGGCAGGGCTCCTGAACCGCAGGCGCCTCCCGCGGCGTTCTCGCCGGTCGAGGTTATTGGTGGCCGGTCGGTCAGCCTGCGGTTCCCGATCGGTGCGATTCTCGAGATCCCCGAAGATCGGCCGGACCTCGTGCGTGTCGCGATCGAGGCTGCGGCTGGGGTGTCGCAGCCATGCTGAGCATCGCGCCGCCGCCCACGATCTATCTGCATTCCGGGGCCACCGACATGCGCAAGAGCTTTGACGGGCTCTCGGGGATCATTCGGGGTACGTTCGGCGGCGATCCTGCCGACGGCAGCCTGTTCCTGTTCGTCAACAAGCGACGGGATCGCATCAAGGCGTTGTGGTGGGACGGCGACGGGTACGTGCTCTGGTACAAGCGGCTTGAGGAGGGCACGTTCGAGACCGTGCCAGGTCGCAGTGGTGAGCAACGAGTGCGCATCGACTCGACACAGTTGGCGATGATCCTGGGCGGCGTGCGACTGACGACGGCGCAGAGGCGCAAGCGATACCTCCGCGGCCTGACCTGAAAAAATCTCTTGCCTGCCAAAATGGCGCTTGCGCCCTGGAAAGAAGGTGTTTATGTTGCGGGCATGACGAAGGAACTGGCGCTTCCGAACGATCTCGCCGCGTGCCACGCGATGCTCCGCGAGCAGGCTGTCGTGGCTGCAGCCCAGGATCGAGCGATTGCCTCGCATGAAAGCGTCATCAAGCGCCAGCACGACAAGATCGAGGAGCAGCGGATCGAGATCGCGAAGCTCGAGAAGGAGCGAGACATCGCTCTGCAACTTGCCTTCTGGAAGAAGATCGAGCGATACCTTCCTGACCCGAAGTAGTTCGTGCTCGACTTCGGCGACTCGCCGGAAGTGGTCGATGCGGCCGAGGGGATCGCCTATGCCGCGTTGGAGACCGTCGCGCGCTACGAGAGGCGGAAGCTGGCCACTGAAAAGGCCCGCAGCGAGCAGCTCTCGGCCCACCTGCCGCGGTACGAGGTGAAGCTGGACGTGCCGGAGCACCAAACGACCTGTGCGACGCACGGCGAGCGACAAGTGATCGGCTACGACTGGCAGTGACCGGCCCCCCTTAAACGGCACCACGTTCAGAGAGAGAATCTCTGGTGGTGCAAACCAAGGGAGGTTAAGAGAAGCCACGAGGGAAGAAGTTCACGGCGGAGCAGATCATTGGGAAGCTCCGCGAGGCTGAGGTTGGGTTGGCTCAGGGAAAGACTGTACTCGAGGTGGTGCGGAAGCTTGGCGTAACCGAGCAGACGTACTACCGATGGAAGCGGGAGTACGGCGGCCTGCGGACGGATCAGGCGAAGCGGTTGAAGGATCTTGAGAAGGAGAACGCTCGGCTGAAGCGGCTCCTGGCGGACGCTGAGCTCGACAAGGCGATCCTTCGGGAGGCGGCCTCGGGCTGCCGAAGGCGTGCGCAGCTCAACTTCTGAGCCCGGTGAAGCGGCGTCAGGCGGTCGAGCATGTGCGTGACATGCTCGGCCGCGATGAGGTGACCGAACGCCGGGCATGTCGAGTACTGGGGCAGGCCAGGAACACGCAGCGCCGCAAGGCGAGCGTTGCCGACGACGAGCCACGGCTCGTGAAGCGGATCGTCTGGATGGCCAGCGAATACGGGCGTTACGGCTACCGCCGTATTACGGCCCTTCTGCGGGCCGAAGGCTGGTGGGTGAACCACAAGCGGGTGGAGCGGATCTGGCGACAGGAGGGTCTGAAAGTGCCTGCGAAACAGCCGAAGCGACGAAGGCTCTGGCTTGGAGATGGGTCGTGCATTCGGCTGCGGCCGACGCACCGCAACCACGTCTGGAGCTACGACTTCGTCATGGATCGGACGTCGGAAGGTCGGGCGTTCCGGATGCTGACGATCGTGGACGAGTTCACACGGGAGTGCCTTGCGATCGATGTGGCTCGCAAGTTGACGAGCGAGGACGTGCTGGAGCGGCTGAGCGATCTGTTCGTGCGTCGGGGTGTGCCGGATCACATCCGCAGCGACAACGGCAGCGAGTTCACCGCCAAGCGGGTTCGCGAATGGCTCGAGCGGGTCGGGGTGAAGACACTCTTCATCGAGCCGGGATCGCCATGGGAGAACGGCTACGTGGAGAGCTTCAATGGCAAACTGCGAGACGAGCTACTGGACCGCGAAGTCTTTGACACCCTCTTGGAGGCGAAGGTGCTCATCGGTCGCTGGCGGAAGGCCTACAACACCGTCCGCCCGCATAGTTCGTTGGGGTACCGCCCCCCAGCCCCGGAGTCGCGCCGCCCCTGTCCGCTCAGTTCGGCTACGCCTCACCAAGCGGACAGGGGCGATCCCTTGGCAGGTCTACCCTGGTGATAGACACTGGTTCCATTCATGGGGGCAGGTCAGCAGGAGACGCTCGAAGTCGTGCCGCCCAAGCTCGTGGTGCGGCGGACCGGCATCCCGAAGCTCGCCTGCCCGAAGGCTCCCGAGTGCGGCGTGGTCGAAGCGCCCCGGCCGGTCGGCCTCGTGGAAGGCAACCGCTACGACACGAGCGTGGCGGCCGAGATCATGGTCGTGAAATATGCCTACCACGTTCCCGTGTATCGTGAGCAAGACATGTTCGCGTCGTGCGGTTGGACGCCTGCGCGGAGCACGCTCCTGAACGTGCTGGAAGCGGCCGCCTATCTCATTCGGCCCTTGGTCGCGCACCTCCGGGAGGTGGTGCGGGCGGGACCAATCATCGGCACCGACGACACGACAGTGACGCTCGTCGTGAAGGACACCCCGCCGCCCCTCGATCCAGATGACCCGAAAGCTGCTCGCGCCCGCGAGGTGATCACGGCTGCGCAGGCAGAGCTGCGCGGCAGCATCACGGCGCGGATGTGGGTGTATCGCAGCATCACGGCGCCGATCAACGTGTTCGACTTCACGGTCAGCCGCCATCGGGACGGTCCGGATCTGTTCCTGGACGGCTTCGCGGGCAGCCTGATGGCCGACTGCTATTCGGGCTACGAGGCCGTGCGCACCAAGAGCGACGGGAAGATCATCCGCGCGGCCTGCACGGCGCACGCGCGGCGGAAAGTCTTTGACTCACGGGCCAACCATCCGGTGCATGCGGCCATGCTCTTGGAGATGTTCCAGGCACTCTACGACGTCGAGGGCCGTGCGAAGACGCTCCCTGCGGCGGAGCGGCAGCAACTCCGTCATGTCGAGGCCCGGCCGATCTGGGCGCGGATGAGCGATTACCTGGCAAGCGATGCAATCTCAAACGTGATGCCAAAGGAGCCCTTCGGGCAGGCGATCACCTACCTGCGAAACCAGTTCGAGCACTTCCTCGTCTATCTCGACGACGGCCTCTTGCCGATCGACAACAACGAGACTGAGCAACTGATGAAGCAGGTGGCCTTGGGCCGAAAAAACTGGATGTTCATCGGCAGCGTCGCGGCGGGCTACCGCGCCGCGGATCTCATGTCGCTCGTGAGCAGTGCCGCGCGGAACGACCTCGATGTCTTCCTCTACGCGAAGGACGTGCTCGACCGGCTGCTGGCCGGAGAGATGGACTACGACAAGCTGCGTCCCGACGTCTGGAAGCAGTCGCACCCCGAGGCGATCCGCATCTATCGTCAAGAAGAGCGACGATCTCGGGCCGACGCCAAGGCGGTCAAGCGGGCCCGGCGACGCATCGCCCGCAAGGGTTGAATAGCCCCGGATCCCCGCCACCCGCTCCGCGGAGCCTATGGCGGTGGTGTGCGCTCACACTGGTGCAGAAATCGGGAGGGGTCACAAACTCTTCTGGCATCACGGAGGCGGCACCGTTACCGTGACCGGCGGTGGTGTGGGAGAGACGTCCGCAACGACCGATCCCGCACTTCCTGAGACTAGAAACGCACTAATCACATCGAAAGACCCGCTGCTGTTGGTAAACACCATAGCGGAGTTGGTGCCAGCTGGCACCTGCGACGAAACGGTGTTGAATCCCATTCCGATGTTGCTGGTATTTACCATCGACACGGCAGGGGCGATAGTCGAAGAGGTGATGATCACATTGTTGAAACTGCTGGTCACTTCACTCGAGTCGATTGCTTGCAGCCCCACAGCACTTGGCGCCGAGAGGTTGATGTTGAGATTGGCCAAATCAACCGGAGTGGTCGTGTTTTGGATGAGTACGCCCGCGCCGCTGGCTCCAGTAATGGACATGTTCGTGAGCCGAATGGTCGTGGGATCACCTCCAGGGGTGTTGTCTCTGATCAGAATGCCCTGGGCGCCACGACTGTCGATTGTGGCGCCGTCAATGTCGGCGTTCATGTTGTTATTGTTGAGAATTTGAATTCCGTCGCCTGTGTCACGCATTGTCCCGCGTATGGCAACTGATCCTCCAGCGTTGCCGGCAAGACTCAACAAATAGGACGGTGGGGAGGCGGCTGATGGGGTATTGATGATCGCGCCATCGTAGACGAATGTGGATTCGCTGAATTCGACGGCAATCGCAGCGCCCGGAGTGGTTTTGATGATGCCAGTTCCGCTGCCAGCGGTAATCGTGGTTGATGACGCATCGCTGCCGACAACGGCGATGGCTGTGGCCTTGTTATTCGTGAGCGACACGTTGTCGATACGTAGCGACGTTTCTGGTTTGTTAAGTGCAACGTAGATGCCTTGTCCGCCGATGTCGACAACCTCATTGGGGATTGTAGAGCCAGCTGGCGCTTGGCCGACAGCAATGCTCACGGTTCCGCCCTTTGTGTCGATCACGTCCACCGCGGGGCTAGAGAAGCCACCATTCGTGGCAACATTGTTACGGATTGCTCCGTTGTAGGTGACATTGGCACTTCCGCCCTCGACGTGAATCCCAGCGTTGGTCATATTGCGAATGATGGTATTTTGGAACGCGACTTCTCCAGTTGCATCGAGGAGTGCCACGCCCGTCTGCCCCGCCTTCTGGGTGCCGTTGATCGCCACGTTATTGACGATCGAAGCACCCACGGCAGAACCGTAGGGAGGCTCGCCCGGGCGACCGATGCCGCTCGAGAGATTGCCCGTCCCGAGGATGCCTGTCTTCGACCCCTCGATCAGGAAGTTGTTGACCACAAGACCGTTGGTGACGTTGATGCTCGGGCCGCTGGGATTGGTGAGGATCGGGCGGAGGCCGCTGCCAGAGGCGATCTCGACCAGACCGGAGCAGGTGGTGGGCAGCGAGAAGGTCGATCCATTGCCGATCAGGTATTGGTTGGCGGCGAGTGGGCTGAAGGTGGTGCTCAGCCCCTTGGCCGAGTCGTAGGCCGCGCCGGTGCCGTAGCGGACGAAGACGACGTCCCATGCGCTCGTGGCGGCCGCGTTGGCGGCGACGAGCGTGGTGAACGGATCGGCGTCGGTGCCGGCTCCTCCATTCGAACTTGTGTTGGCGTTGTTCACATGAATCACCCGCCACGGGGTTCCCGTCGACGGGTTGATCGCCACCTCCGGCGTGGTGTGGGCCCTGACGATGTGCTCGTTGCGCATCATCGGTTGCTCCATCTGGTCGGGCACGTTGCGACGGCGGCTGCCCCCCATGCGGTAGGTCAGCCGGGCGAAGCCGGTCCAGTCGAAGTAACTGTCGTTGTTGGCCTGAAGCGAAAAATCCCAGTGTTCGAGGAACGTCATGTCGAGGCGGGTGTAGACGCCCCCAAACCACGGCACCACTTCCTGGCCCGTGAGCGGCCCCTTGTTCCAGTCGTAGCGGGAGTTGCCCAGGGCGTAGCCGCCCACGCTGATCATGCCAGCCCAGTCGGAGAGGCCAGGCACGTAGGCGCCCACTTCGAGGTCGGCCCCGGAGAGGGCGGCATCGAGGCCATACTGGGTCATCACGAAGTTTTGATAAAAGGCGTAGTTGGGTGCGCCGGCCGTGCTGGCCGTGACGCCCACCGGCATGTAGCCGTTGCTCCGGAAGTTGCCGAAGTCGGTGAGCCATTCGCCCGACACGCCCACCTGGTTGTAGACATGACCAAACTGGCCAAAGGGCTCGGTGCCGCAGGAGCCGTAGATCGGATACTGCAGCGCGTCGGCGTCGTAGTCGTAATACACGCCGATGCCGAGAACGCTTCCACCCAGAAACTGCTTGCGAACGAGGCCGAAGTTGCCGAAATAGCCACCGTATTCAGAGAGATGATTGCGAGCGTCGAGGGCCCACAGCCCACCGAGGCCGTCTTGGGCATACGGAACGAACGCCCCCAACGTCATGTAGCTGCCGTTGTAGCCGAGGCCCCGGTCGGCGGCGTTGATGCCGTAGTAGAGCCAGCCTGGCCCATTGGCATCGAGCTCGCCGAGGCTGGTGACGGCTCGATTGACGAGCCCGCCGGCCGGCGCCATCGCCGCCTGCCCCGTCTGCCCGAAGGCGGCATGGGGGGCGATGACCGAGCCTCCTACGATCGCAGCGGCGGCCATGGCGTGGCGGGCACGGCGGCCCCACTCGGCCGCCCGTCGCCGGAGGTCCCTCACGCGGGCCGCAGCACGCTTGCTGTATCGGGCAAAGGCGTTTTTCCGCATCGGAGTCACTTTCCTGTCGAGGGCTGGCTCCGCGGCGGGGGCTCTCTCCGCGCCGAAAAACCGGCATGATCGTCAGGAGTGATCGACCCACCGCGACCCGAAGCATGAGCATTTCCCTCATACAGCCCCAAAGTGGATCGATTTGCCAGTGTTCCCTAAGTTATGCAGCGAGCCACATTGTGGCATTCGGGCTTTCGGCGGGTGCGGGTACATTCTGCTGCCTGAGGGGGGGTGCCTCCTAGGAGATTGTCAGCCTTCATGAATCCGATAACGCTTTTGCCACCCCCCCTCATTCGCGCTCCTCGCCTCGCTCTGGGTGTTTACCACCGTTGCCTGGGCTGTTTCGGCAATCTGGATTGACCGGGACGCTCGGGGGGGATTTGGCCGATCGACGGTGTGGAAGGTTGCCTTTCAGGTGGTGGGCGTGGCGTTTGTTTTGGCCGTCTACAGCTGGGGGATACAAGCCATCGAAGCGGTTGGTTGGTTGCTTCTGTTGGTCGTGATTTCGTACGCCACACTCCGAGCTGCAACGTTAAAAAGATCATCGCAGGGCATCTATGGAATGTTCATGGTTCCGTTCGGCGAGATTGCCAAGGTGCTTGGAATGTCGCCCGATGCTGCGGCCAAGGCGTCTCAGTTTCGCAACGCCGCCAGACAGCCAGTCATCCTCCTGAAGAAAGACGGCGGCATCTATGGAAACCAGGACTTTGCAAGCGTTGACCGAGAAACCTTCAACGCGATCGATAGGGCCAGAGAGATGCTCACAGATGCGATTGCGCTGAGGGCTACAGACATCCATGTTGAACCGCGTAACAGCGACGTTCACGTTAGGGTTCGCGTCGATGGACTTCTGCAGCCCTTGACGACCTTTCCGGTCGGCGAGGGACGCACCATTGCGTCAGCGATCATGGTGCTTTCAGACATGGATATCGCCGACAAAAGGCGGTCGCACGAAGGCACGTTTTCGGTTCTCAGCGACGGTCACAAGTTGGACGTACGAGTCCATTCAAGCCCGACCCAAACAGGAGAAAAACTGTCAATCCGGTTGCTTGATCCAGAGGGAGGTGTCCTTCGCCATGGCCTTGAGGGAATTTGATCAAGGGAGTCGACGCTCAAGAAAATGCGAGGGCTCATCCATCAGCCGCATGGAATGCTGGTGGTGTGCGGCCCCACTGGTTCCGGGAAGACGACATCATCGCACGCATCGCTCAGTGAAATCGATCGTTTTGTTCGCAATGTGGTGACGATCGAGGATCCACCGGAGTACGTTTTCGATGGGGCCACGCAGATTCCGGTGAACGAAGCCGCGGGCATGGGGTTCGCGAATATCTTGCGGTCGTTGCTCCGTCAGGATCCCGATGTGATTTTTGTCGGTGAGGTTCGCGACAAGGAGACAGCCGAAATTGCGATGCAGTCGGCGCTCACGGGTCATTTTGTGCTCACCACGCTTCACGCCAACGATGCTCCCACTACCGTGACTCGGCTCCTCGACATCGGTATTGATGTTTCGTTGGTTCAGTCGGCCCTGAGCGCAGTGTTAGCGCAAAGACTCGTTCGTATGCTTTGCAGCAAATGCAGGGAAGCCTATTCGCCGAGCCGTCAGGAATTGAAAGACTTGCGGCGCTCTGGCATTACTTCCGACAAGGTCAGTCACCTCTATCGTGCGAAGGGATGTCCGGCTTGTGGTGGGAGCGGATACCGAGGCCGTACGGGTGTGTACGAGCTGATGATCGTAGACGGCGCCATGCGGCAACTGCTGGTGGGGCAGCCCTCTATTGAATCACTGAGAGAGGCTGCCTCGCGCGGGGGTATGAAGACTCTGGTGCAGGAGGCTGCCTATAAAGCGGCCAAGGGCGTTACCACCTTCGATGAGATGCGGCGGGCGGTCGGAGACGCGGCCTTCGAGGGTGAGATGGTATGACGCCAGTGTTTGCCATGTCACTTGCCGCGTTCATTGCCGATGGGCTGGCCTTTGGCTCAGTCATTGTGTTGGCCATCTACGGTTTTTATCAAGGTATCTTTCAGTCGACGTTGGCCGCGATGATCATTATTTCGGCAACACTCGGGAGCGTTGCGCTTGCTCCGGCCATGAGGCCGTATTTGGTGTCCGGAGGGGTTGCGGAATCAAGTGCGTTACCGATGGCTTTTTTTATGGTGATGCTTGGTGTGTTGGTGTTTGGGCGATTGATCGTGGGGGCCTTTGTGCGATCCACAGACATGCGTTTTCATGGCACAGTGGTCTTGTCGACCAGTTGGCCGGTGCGGTGATGGGAGGAGTTGCCGGTGTGTTATTTGGGCGCATCACTGCTCAGCGGATGGTCAATGTGTGAACTGCCTCATGGGTATCGGCTGATGGCGCCGGCCATGAAGGCCGACCTTGGCGCGAGGGCGCTCTGGGCATTCGTTCGCTGCATCGAGCCGAATCCGGATGAACAGAGACGTCTTTACCAAGGCGACATTCTTCACCATTCCGCAGGGCACAAGAGCTTTGATCAACTCATCCGAGTGAGTGAGCCATTCGATGATTCCAACGGTGACTGGGTTCGTGGGGACGCAGAGCCATACCTCGATTACGACCGCAACGGCCGGTTCACACTTGATCAAGTCGTGGTCGACCAACCGGATGGTAAGTTGGGATCCAGGGACGTCGGGCTTGTTGACTGTTATTGGCTTTCTTCCTGGCGCACGATTCGAGTGCTTCATGCACCGGAGATCCTCACAAAACCCATGATCGATCCACCCCGTGGGTGGACGCCGACGGATGTGCTCGTGCGGATTGAATCACGAGATGCCGATGAAGGAGACAAACTCCGCTACCGCTTCAAGAAGAACATGGACGACGACGAGAGGCTTTTTGTTATCGACTCCGATACGGGCGATATTCGCCTTCACGCGTATGTTGGTCGACCGCCTCAGTGCAGGCTCCAGTTCATCGTGGAGGTTGTTGATCGCTCAGGCTTGATGGATTCACGAAAATTCACGGTGATGTTTCGCGGCGTGGTCACGAGTGAATCTGTTGGTGACGCGACTAAGTGATGGGGGTGGTGGCGAATCGCATCCACACAAGCCACCCAAGCGTTAGCCAAACAAGGCTTGTGATGGCCACAGCCGTAAGGGTGCGGACGCCTCGGCGGACCTGCGCCGCGCTGCTATCGTGCCATATGGCATCTTCACCATCCAAGTCATCGCTGGCTGATGATGGTTGGTCGGTTGCCTCGGCCTGACGTTGCGATGGTTCATCCGCCTGGTCAGGTGCAACCCACGGCGGGTCGGTTGGAGGTCCAAGCCCATCGACAAGTTGGTCGGCTTTTCTGGCTGATGTGTGCTTTGGCGTTTTAGGGCGAGCAACAAGCCGCGGGGGGAGTGCCACCATCAGAATCACAAGAATTCCTGATGCGATGGCAGAGGTGATGCAGAGCGAAAGGACGGCCGGGAATCCGGCGCTCTCAACAAACCACTGATGGCTGTCGCTCCAGGGAGTCGTCGCGAGGGCAACGACTGCCAAGAGAATGGCGGCCAATCCGAGAAGCCAGAGTCGCCAGTCGGATCGATGTGGAACCTCAACAAATAACTTTCGAGATGCACCAGCAGGCCGCCATCTCTGATCGTCAAGCTTTCGGAGCAGGTCGTGAGGGGATATATCACCGGCCCGCACCATCTTCTTGATCTCCGAGCGGCGAAACGGCCCTCGTTCAACGCCACGTTGTTTCAGATGCCAAATCTGCATGCCCATGGAGACTCTCCGAGCAGATCACGAAGTGAGGCGAGTGGCGATCTCCGCCAGATGGTAGCCATTCACGTGTTGGCCAGTCCAGCGTGGTCCCAGAAGTGGGTGCTGGAATTCGCCTCATTCTTCCAGGCGAAAGCGGCTGACCACGTCGGTCATGCCGTCGACCGCCTGCACCATGTGCTGGGAGGCGTCCTTGAACTCCCGCAGCGCGTCGGAGGCCACCCGCGAGCCGTCGGTGAGCGTGACGAGCGCGTCGGTAATCTGCTGGGCCCCGGATGCCTGGGCGCCCATGCCCTGCTTCACCGTATCGAACCGGTTGTTGAGGCCGTGCACCTTGTCGATCACCGCGGCGAACTGCCCGCTGATGCCGGTCACCCGCTCCACGCCCGTCTTCACGTCGGCCGAGAACCGCTCCATCTCGTCGACGCCGGCGTTGACGGCCTGCTGCATCTGCTCGACGAGCCGCTCGATGTCGAGCGTGGCCACGGCCGTCTGATCGGCGAGACGCCTGATCTCGCGGGCGACCACGATGAAGCCCTGCCCATATTCTCCCGCCTTCTCGGCCTCGATGGCCGCGTTGATGGAGAGCAGGTTGGTCTGGTCGGCCACCTTCGTGATCGTGGTGATCACCATGTTGATGTCGGCAGCCCTCTGGCGGATCGTGTGCAGCTTCTCCGCAAACTCGCTCGTCGAGTGCTCGAGGTGGGCCATCGTGCTCCCCACCTCGGCGAGATCGTCTCGGCCGGCGTCGGCCACCTGCGCTGTCTCGGCGGCAACACCGGCCACATCCTCCATCGTGTCGAGGAGTTCCCGGCCCGTGGTGGCGATCTGCCGGCTTGCGACGGCCGCCTCGCTGGTGCTCGAGCCGAGCGAGGCGATGGCAATCTCTTGCTGGGCGCTCGCGGCCGACAGCTGCCTGGCCGTGGCGTTGAGGTCGATGCTGGCCCGTTTCACCTGCGACACGATCGCCTTCAGGTTGGCCGTCATCACCCCGACATCCCGGAGCAACTGGCCCGTTTCGTCGCTGCCCTGCATGTCGACCGATCCGGTGAGGTCACCCTGGGCGACACGCCGCGAGGCCTCCACGGCCGTGCCGATGCGACGGGTGGTGGTGGAGGTGAGCCAGCCCATCACGGCCAACACGCCCATCATGCCTGCCGCGGCCAGGCCGGCAGAGGTGAGCAGCGGCTGCTGCACCCGCCGCACGATGTCGTCTTGGGGAATCTGCATCACGACCGTCCAGCCGCCGGTGGGAACCCGCGCGGCGGCAAAGAGGCTGCTGATGCCGGTGATCGGATCGGCCGCGTTGATGACGCGGTTTTGCACGAGCGACTTGTGGAAGGCGGAGAGGATGTCGGCATAGGGAGTGGCGTCGATCGGCTTCGTGCGAAGATCCTGCGATTTGAGCGTCGTGGCGATCACCCTCGGCCCCTTCGCCCCCGATGCCTCCTCGCCCCGGCTCACCAGGAAGATTTCGGCATGCCAGCCCATCTCGGCCTGGGCCTGCTTGATGGCGGTGAGGGATTCGCCGATGCCATCGAGCGGGCGGTCGGCCCCGGCCACGCCTCGAAACTCGCCGTTCACGATGATCGGATACGTCTGCTCCACCATCATGACGCCCTCGTAGTCATAGGGCTCCGTCACCATGGCCTTGTCGACCTCTTTGGAATCGAGGAAGCGACGTCGACAGCCCTCGTAGTAGAGGCCATCCATGGCGACGAGGGGCTTGAGCAGGATCCGCGACGCGTCGATCCGGTCGCGGGTCCAATAGGGGATGAACCGGCCCCGTGGGTCGAGGGCCTGAGGGGGAATCGCGGCCAGCATGTCGCCGAGCGTCTTTGGCGTCGTTTCCGGCAGGTCGATCGCGGCCGGGTCGGTGGAACTCCCCGCGGCCTTCAAGGCCTCGGCATCGAGGCCGTCGGCGTCGGGTTCATATCCAAAATAGGCCCCGACCACTCCGGGCGACGAGTCGATCACGTCGCGGGTGAATCGCAGCGCCTTGAGGCGGTCCTCCAGGAAGCCGTTTTCGGCGGCCATCGCCATCACCCGCGCGGTCGTGACCGCCTCCACGGTGTCGCGTTCGATGTCGGCGGCGATCGTGCGCACGCGATCCTTAAGGATCTCGGTGCCGAAATCGAGCATGAGCGACCGCATGCGCAGGAAGTTCACCACCAGCACCGTCGCGAGGATGGCGACGGCGGGCAGGATCGCGAGCAGTAGCAGGCGGGCACGAAGGCCGAAGGAAGTGGTCAACGTCATGGTGCAACAGGCGAAGGCATTTCCGGAACGCAGAAAACCTAGGTTACCTTCGGGGTTGTCGCCGGGCCCGCCTCCGCTGAAAATCCCCTACGACCGTCACCACCCCACCCCTTTGAGCCCACCATGCATTGGCAGCTTCAGGCCTTCGACGCCATTCTCTTCGACTGCGATGGCACGCTCGCCGACACGATGCCCGCCCACTATCGCGCCTGGCTGGCCGTGACCCGCCCCCACGGCATTCATTTCGATGAAGACCGCTTCTATTCGCTCGGTGGCCGGCCCACCCGCGACATCATCGCCACGCTGGCCCGCGAGGCGGGCGTGAACGTGGATCCAGACCACGCCGCCGAAATCAAAGAGCAGTCGTTTCTCGAGCAGCTTGCCCGCATCGAGGCGATCGGGCCGGTGGTCGACGTGGTGCGGCGACTGCGTGGCCGTGTGCCGATGGCCGTGGTGACGGGCGGCTACCAGCGGGTCTGTCGGATGATCCTCTCGCACATCGGCCTTGTCGAGTCGTTCGACACGATCGTGGCGAGCGAAGACACCGACCGTCACAAGCCCGATCCCGAGCCGTTCCTCGAGGCCGCCCGCCGGCTCGGGGTTCGGCCCGAGCGATGCGTGGTGTGGGAAGACAGTGATCTCGGGCTGGAGGCTGCCCGTCGGGGCGGCATGGCCTGGATCGACGTTCGGGCGTTCCATCTGCCGGCGCGGGTGGGGGTGGCATGAAGCCCGACGTGACGTTTGCCGACATCCTGGCCGCCCGGGCGCGGATCGCGGAGAGGGTGGTGCGAACGCCCTGCCCGCGGAGCATCCCGCTCTCGGAGATCACCGGCGCCGAGGTGTTTTGCAAGCTCGACCTTTTCCAGCGCACCGGCAGCTTCAAGGAGCGGGGCGCGGCCAACGCGCTCATGCTTCTCGACGAGCCGCAGAGGGCTCGGGGCGTGGTGGCGGCATCGGCGGGCAACCACGCCCTCGGCCTTGCCTACCACGGCCAGCTTCTCGGCATTCCTGTCACGGTGGTGATGCCGCGGTTTGCCCCGCTCGTGAAGGTGGCCACCTGCCGTCGGCTGGGAGCCCGCGTGATTCTCCATGGTGAGAGCTTCGACGACGCGCGCGTGCTCGCGGGCGATCTCGCCGACCGTGAGGGGCTCACCCGCATCCACGGCTTCAACGACGCCGCGGTGATCGCGGGGCAGGGCACCATGGCCCTCGAGATCATGGAAGACGTGCCCGATGCCGATGTGCTCGTGGTGCCCACGGGAGGAGCGGGCCTCCTCGCGGGCGTGGCGATCGCCGCAAAGAGCCTCAGGCCGTCGATCCGCATCGTGGCCGTCGACACCGCCGCGGCGCCGAGCTTCAGCGCGTCGCTCGCGGCCGGGCATCCCGTGCAGGTGCCGATCCGCCCCACGCTGGCCGACGGCCTGGCCGTCGGGAAGGTGGGGGATCGGTCGTTTGCCCTCGCGGCGCCGCTTGTCGATGGCGTGGTGACGGTGGAAGAGAGCGAGGTGGCGCTTGCGGTGCTGCGGCTTCTCGAACGAGAGAAGACGGTGGTGGAAGGCGCGGCGGCGACGGCGCTCGCCGCGGTGATGTGCGGTCGCTGTGCCGACCTTGCCGGCCGGCGCGTGGTGCTCTTGCTCTGCGGAGGCAACATCGACCTCACCATTCTCGATCGTGTGATCGATCATGGGCTTGTGGTGGATGGCCGTCGCTGGCGGTTTAGCGTGCGGGTGAGTGACCGGCCAGGGGGCATCGCCCGACTCACCGCGGCGATCGCGGCGGCAGGGGCGAGCGTGAGGGAGATCGCGCACGATCGGGCCTTTTCTGGGGCCGATGTGTTTGCCACGGCGGTCGAAGTGACGGTGGAGACCTCCGGCCACGATCATGTGGCCACGCTGGCGGAGGCCCTCGTTCGCGAGGGGTTCGACGTGCATCCCGCCAACGAGCCCGCCTGAGAAACCTTACGGGTTGGCGGGGTTGCGCCTGCGGTGCGGTTCTGGTGGAGTCGAGGGGCATCGTCTGCCGATCTCACCCGGAGCGGATCAGGCCGGGATCCGCCTGATTGGAGCGTCGGTCATGATCACCCACCAGCGCGATCTGCTCGTGCCAACGGCGCGAGTGGATGAGCCTGCGTTGCCAGACAAGGCTCGCGAGCGCGACAAGCTCCGCCGCGAACTGCTTCGCCGGATTCTCGACCGCGAGGTTCGGAGGCAGGCCACGAGGATCACGCGTTCCTGAGGAGGACTCCGGGAGGAGTGGCAACCATGCGGCATCGCACTGGCAGCCCGATCCCGGACGCGGTGAACCCTGGCGGCGGCCGGGCCTTCGGCCCCGGTTGTCGCGTGGATGGCTGCGGACGGTGGCTGGCTTCAAGCGTCGTGCAGGCGGCGATCGCAGTGGCATGCGCGGTGCCCGCGTCGGCGCAGGCACCGTGGTGGATCCCAGGATGGGCCTCGGGTGCGGGGGCGCAGGCCGCCTCGCCGGCGGATCAGCTCGCCGACTACATGTTCACCGGCCAGATACCGCACCCGGCCGTGGCGCGGATCGTGGCGCCCGAAGCGTCGGGCACCTCGCTCGGCTCCGGTGTGCTCGTCGATCTCAATCATGCCCAGGGGCTCGTCCTTACCAACTGGCACGTGGTGCGCGACAGCCGCTCGGCGGTGCTGGTGCAGTTTCCCGATGGGTTTCAGTCGACGGGCACCGTCGTGCGGTGGGATCAGGCGTGGGATCTGGCGGCGGTGGTCATCTGGAAGCCGCACGCCACTCCCGTGCCGATCGCCGAGTCGCCTCCTGCCATCGGCGACCAGCTCACCATCGCCGGGTTTGGGCGCGGCGTCTACCGGGAGCAGACGGGTGCCTGCACCGACTATCTCTCCCCAGGCTCGGGGTATGCGAAGGAGTTTGTGGAGTTGAAGGCGACGGCGCGGCAGGGCGACTCCGGTGGGCCGATCTTCAATGAACGGCGGGAACTCGCCGGCGTGTTGTTTGGGCAGAACGACGGGCTCACGATCGGCAGCTGCTCCACGCGGTTGCGGGCGTTTCTGGCAGCGGTGGGATCGCAGGGCTTCACGCCGATGCCGTTGGCACAAGGCTCCGCCGAGCCAGCCGCTGATCGAGGCGTCGACACCGGTGCCAACGGCGGCCGCGTGGCGGTGATGCCCGTGTCGGATGTCGTGACGCGATCGAGCCGCGTGGCCGACATGCCACCGGCGATGCCCCTTGGGCCTCAGCCGATCCCGCCAATGCCCTTCTCCCAGGTGCAGCCTGTGCCGGGAGGACAGCCATCGCCGTGGGCGGGACTTGGCCTGCCACCGTGGGTGCCCGATCCGTTCACCCATGGCGCGACCATGCTCGCCGGCGCCGGGGGCATTGCGCTGGTGTTTCTCGGGCTGAAGCTGCTCTTCGGCGGCCGTCGCGCGTAGCCGAGGAAGCGGCTCGCGTGTGGCCTACTGCTTCGGCGTCTTGGTGACGGTGGCCTTCTTGATCACCACCGGCTCGGTCGGCTTGTCGCGACCGTCCGTTCGCACGCTGCCGATCGCCTTCACCACGTCGAGGCTGGGCTGGTCGGCGGTGCGGCCGAAGGCGGTGTATTGGTTGTCGAGGTGTGGCACCCGCTCGAGGCAGATGAAGAACTGGCTGCCGGCCGAGTTGGGGTCGCTGGTGCGGGCCATCGAGAGCACGCCAGGCTCGTGCGGCGTGTTGTTGAACTCGGCCTTGATGGTGTAGCCGGGGCCGCCGGTGCCGGTGCCCTCCGGGCAGCCGCCCTGGATCATGAAGCCTTTGATGACACGGTGAAACACAACGCCGTCATAGAAGCCGCTCTCGGCGAGCGCCACGAGATTGCGCACGTGGCCCGGGGCGTTGGCCGGATCGAGGGTGAGGCGGATGGGGCCGAGGGTGGTGTCGAGCGTCACCGTGTAGTCGAAGTGGTCGAGGTCGACGGCCTTGGCGGCAGCCTGAAGTTCGGCGGCGGAGGGCTTGGGCATGAGGGACTCCCTGAAAGAAAAGAGGTCGTGCGGGAAAGCGGGCGGGAACGGACTGGTTTGCCGGAACGCGGTCGTCTGCCGATACTCAATCGCGATGGACACACACCCCACAGGACGCGACGTCGACCAGGATCTTTCCGGGCGAAGCCTTGGAGGATACAGGCTCGTGCGCCGGCTGGGTAGTGGCGCCATGGCAGACGTGTATCTGGCGGAGCAGACGTCGCTGGGCCGCCAGGTGGCGGTGAAGGTGCTACGGTCGGGCACAGCCCGGCACGCGGCGGCGGTGGATCGCTTCGAGCAGGAGGCCAGAGCCGCCGCATCGCTCGTGCACGGTCACATCGTGCAGATCCACGAGGTGGCCTGCATCGACGGCCTGCACTTCCTGGCGGAGGAATACGTTGCGGGTCCGTCCCTCAAGGCGTGGCTCGTGGCCCGTGGGCCGCTCGACGCCCGGCAGGCGCTCTGGGTGCTCACTCAGGTTGGCTCGGCGCTTGCTCGTTCGGCGCAGCAGGGGATCGTGCACCGCGACATCAAGCCGGAGAACCTTCTGCTCACGCTCGCTGGAGAGGTGAAGGTGGCCGACTTCGGCCTGGCGAGGGTGCTCTCCGAAAACCTCGACCTCACGCACGACGGCATGACGCTCGGCACCCCGCTCTACATGAGCCCGGAGCAGGGCGAGGGCCGCACCGTCGACGCCCGCAGCGATCTCTATTCGCTCGGGGCCACGGTCTACCATCTCATGGCCGGACGCCCTCCATTTTCGGCGCCATCGGCGGTGGCGGTGGTGATGGCCCACATCAAGGAGCCCTTGGTGCCGTTGGCGACGCTTCGCCCTGATCTGCCGGCGGGGTTGTGCGAGATCGTGGATCGGCTGCTGGCGAAGAATCCGGCGGATCGCTTCGAGTCTCCCCAGGCGATGCTGCAGGCGGTGGAGGTGCTTGAATCGGCGATGGTGGCAGGTCCGCGGTCGCTTCCATCGCCGCTGGCGTGGCCGGAGGAGGCGGGGCCGTGGATGGGAGAAGCCACGGTGGCGGTGATGCCCGTTTCGGGCAAGGCGCCATCGGGGCGAGTGACCGATCCGCGGCTGCGTGATGCGACGATGCATCTCCGCGCGGTGTCACGGCGGGAGGCCGACGATCGTGAGGCCACGCGTCGACTCTGGATCGGCTTTGGTCTGGCTGCCGTCGCGGCGGTGGTGGCGGGATTTGCGATTGGCCGATCGCGGCCGCAGCGATCACGGCTGTTTGATGACCAGCCATGACGCCTCTGGGCTGAGGGCACCGGTCAATCGGTCGGGGAGGGAGGGCTGCATCGGGGGTGGTTCAAGTCTTCTTGACTCCCTTGCCGACAGTGCTAGAACGACAGTGAAACCCGCCCCCATCGTCTAGTGGCCCAGGACGTCGGGTTCTCAGTCCGAAAACCGGGGTTCGACTCCCCGTGGGGGTACTACGACAGCCGTATCTTCTGGAATCCCGGGGGATACGGCTGTTTCGCTTTCCGCGTGCCGTCGTCTGCGCGCATGGGCGACGTCGGATTTGACGTCGCTTTTGGGAAGTGCTTCTCGGTCACGTGGAGGTAGTGCTCCGGGCGACCTCCTCGCTGTTGCCGATCCACTCGCAGACCACATCGATGGGGAACGCATTGGCGAGCTCCGTCTCGTGGCTCGCCGGCAGGTTGTGGAACGGCCTGGGACAGACCGTAACGGAGGCGTTGCCGAGGATACGCAGCAGCTGCGTGCGGAGGTTGGCGTTGTCGGATCGGTACCGTGCGATCACGTCAACTTCTCGATGCAGTCAGCGAACAGAGCGTTTGCATCGGGATCGGCCGGCATTGACGGTGCGCTCTCGCCACACATTCGCCCTGCACCTGATGGTTCGTCCCTGCTGGCGCCCGATTCGTCCCTGCTGGCGCCCGATTCGTCACATTTTCAAAAACATCCCTGGACGAGACGTGATTACTTCGTACAGTTCGCGCCGTTCTGACGATGCGAGCCATCGATCTCGACAGTGCGGTCTCTCTGGGCCGTGTGCCGACTTGTTCATCACGGAGATTTGATTCATGAAAAAAGAACTGTTTTCGCCCCGCTCTTTTTTTCTCTGTGCTGCCCTCGTGATCGCCGCTGCGGCAACGGGCTCCGCTCGCGCTGAACTCGTGTACGTCACTCTGCAATCCTCGGTGGTCAGCTTCGACATCTCGAGTGGCGTCGGCCCAACGATCGCAGCCACGAAGACGACCGTGGCCTCGGGTTTGACCGAAGCCATGGGACTTGTGTTCGGTGGCGACGGCGACCTATACGTGCTGAACAATACGCCCGGGACTGTCAGTCGGATCAACGTCGGCACCCAAGCCGTCACCGGGTTCGCATCGGGCTTTACCGATCCCCGCGGCATCACCTACAGCAGCACAGGGAACGCTTTCTATGTGGCCAACAGCGGTAATCCAGGGTCGATCAGCCTGGTGACGTCCAGCGGCACCCGCTCGAACTACCTGACGTTTGGTACGAACACCTCGCCCTATGGTCTGGCGCTCGATGCTGCGGGGGCGATGTATTCCGCGAACAATGCCAGCTACTCCATCAGCAAGATCGTGGGCGGCACGCCTTCCACCTTCACGACCTTCACCCCCGGCCAGGGCGTTCGAGGCGTGGCGGTCGCCGCCAACGGCAACGTGTACTCCACCGGTAACTTTGGCCTGAGCGTCACCAACCCGGAAGGCACATCGACCACGAATCTCGTCAGCAGTGGTCTGGGTTTTGCTTTCGGCGTAGCCTTCGACTCCACGGGCGACATTCTCGTTGCCGACTATGTCAACCAGACCATCAACGCCTACGACACGGCAGGCACCTTGCAATATAGTTTCAGCACCGGGGCGGGCACGTCCAACCGACCCCGCTATGTCGCCTTCGACGTGCCTGGCTCAGGCTTCAACCAAGTGGTCCCGGAGCCATCCACCTGCGCCATGGCCCTCGCGGGGATAGCCTGCGGCGGCTACTCGATGTGGCGGCGGCGAAAGCGGACCTGACGCGATTCAGTCAACGTGATTTCAACGTGAGGGGAGCAGGTCGCCATCAGGTGCCTGCTCCCCTCAGTGTTTTCACGCCAGCCTTATTCTGCCCGCACCACCTTCCGCACACGTCCGCCACCACCACCCTCCGACCGCGAATACACCCCTGCTCGATCCGCCGACAAACATCTTCCGGAGGCCCACTACCGTAACACCACGATCTTGTCGCCCGCGGTCACAGCCACGGGTACGACGTTCTGCGCGGCCTGAACGAGTGGCACATCGAGCAGCGACGCCAGCCTGCAGCACGACTTGATCTCGGCCCCGGTCCAGTTGGTGTCATTCGGCCGAGAGCAGTTCGTGGTCGACATGGAACGCTCGGGCGGCCGTCGTACGCTGCTCCGGGGCGAGGGTCTTCCGGACGCCCAGCCACGTGAAAGCGAGGCGAACGGCGGCCATCGTGGTGCGGAGTCTCTGGGCGGCGTTGGGAGAAGTTTGCGTGGCGGGATTGGTGGTGGGTTGGCTTATGGTCCGGATGGTGGTGTGCTGGCCGGTGACGTGGGATGTGGTGGTTGCGGTGGACATGGAAAGCATGGGTCTCCGTGTGGATGGATTGCGGGACGGGGCCGCGGGCGGGAATCTGTTGGCAGCGTTTCAGTTCCCGCCCGCCAGCCCTTGGAATGCACCGATGCTCAATCGCAGCGCCGTGATCGTCCGTCCGAAAAAGCCGTTCTGCGACTGGTTGCGTGCGGTCGATTACGACGACGCGCCAGAGGTGACTCTCGATCAGATGGGGCCGACGCTCTACCTCGTTCCTGACTACGAGGACCCTGCGGACGCCGACAAGGTCCTGAAGAAGGTCTGCGATGAAATCTTCTGCCGTGAACTGGAGGGCTGGTACACGGACGTAGAAGTGTGGCCGAAGGATCGGAGCCTGAAGGTCTTCAAGCAGTGGTTCGACGTCGAGCACTACGAAGTCGTGGAAGACGTCGGCCGTGGCCCCATCGAAAATGACGAGGGGCCGGACGAGAAGCACAGGTTTAGCCCGCCGCCGCCACGAAGGCCGCCGCCGAAAAAGAAGCCGGGCAGGTGACGGTTAGTTCACTCCCGGCTCTCACACGATCTACCGCGCAGACTGGTGGCGGCTCAGGTTTGGAAAACCCCTCTGGCTGGTGACGATTCTGGAGGCCTACGACGGGCGATCAGGCACCGAGGCGACCATGGAGCCGCCCGTCACGAAGAGCCGGTATCAGGGGGCGAAAATCTTGGCCGAACGGCAGTCTTCTATCGGGCAGAGGGATGGGGCCGCGAGGGGAACCCCATAGGTAGATAGAAGCAGAAAGAAGAAGAGAAGAAAGAACTTTAGAAAGATAGAACCGGTTGAGCACTGGCGCCGATGTAGGTCGAGATAAGTGCTGAACTTGGGGTCGGCGTACATGCGGATGCGGTAGGGAGCGATTGAACCGCCCGGCACTACTCCGACATGCGGTTGGTGGTGTCGATGCGCAGGCCGAAAAGGTCATCACCTCGGTGGATCGAATCCGTCTACTGCGTCCGCTCCGACCCGCCTCCAGCCCCCTGAGGACCGGCTCTCGCCGCCGATTCGTCCCAGCCCTCGGCGGATTCGTCCCAGCCCGTGGCCGATTCGTCACTTTCTGGGTTTTGTGGCTTCTGGGCGGGCGAGGTGTTTGTAGAACGGCTTGCGTAAGAGCCGGTTTCTGATCGCCCTGCAAGGAGTTTGCTCGTGATGTCGTTCGCCCGTCTTTTCCGCGTCGTCTATTCCGTCGGCGTGGTGGCCCTGCTTGGTTCGCTGGCTCTTCCCGCCCACGCCGTCACGATCGATATGGTGACGGTGGGCGATCCGGGCAACACGGCCGACACGACGGGCTACGGGACGGTGAACTACGACTATCGGATCGGCACGTACGAGGTGACGATCTCACAATATGCCGAGTTCCTCAACGCCGTGGCCAAGACCGACACCTACAACCTCTACACTGGAGCGATGGCGTCGAACGGAAACATCGCCGGCATCGTGCAGGGTGGCTCACCGGGAAACATCACGTATTCGGTGCTCAACAATGCCGGCAACAGCGGGAATCGGCCGATAACCTACGTGAACTGGTGGGCCGTAGCGCGATTCGCCAACTGGATGGCCAATGGTCAGCCGACCGGGCCGCAGGACGCCACGACGACGGAAGATGGCGCGTATGCCGTGAACGGCAACAACGACGGGAACGTCCCCAATAAAAATGCGATCAACCCCAACACGGGCCTGCCGCCGACCTTCTACATGCCGACCGAGAACGAGTGGTACAAGGCCGCCTACTACTCCCCCACGCTGAACGCGGGCGCCGGCGGCTACTACACGTTCGCGACGCAGAGCAACGACTTCCCGGGAAATACCGTCGGCAGTGGGACGAATCAGGCCAACTACAGCACCGGGGTTTTCGCCGTCACGGGCTCCGCCGATTACGTGGAAAGCCAGAACTATCTGACAGATGTCGGCGCCTTCAGCGGCAGTCCGAGCTACTACGGCACGTTCGACCAAAGCGGCAACGTGTATGAGTGGAACGACCTCACCGGAACCTTCATTGGCAATGCCGGCGGCGTGCGCGGCGGCAATTGGTTCGACATTTGGTTCGGTCTGCAGTCGTCGCAACGCTCCCAGTCAGTCGCCGCCGACGATCTTGGCTACGCGGGATTCCGGCTTGCCTCACCTGCTGCCGTCCCCGAACCCTCCACCTACGCCATGGCCCTCGCGGGTCTGGCCTGCGGTGGCTTCTCGATGTGGCGGCGGCGGAAACAGGCCTGACGCCGCGAAGCCAGTTTGAGTTCAACGCGAGGGGAGCAGGTCGCCACACGTCCCCGCTCCCTGCCGTGTTTACGTCCCGTTGTAAACTGCTCGGGTGTCTCTCCGAAACCCGCAGACAAGAGTCCATCGACCGTGTGTCGGACTCTCAAACTCCCACAGATGCCGCCACCACATTGGCAGAGATGGACGCGAGGCACGTCGATCCGGAACTGTTTGGTTGATACACGCTTTATGACCTCCGGCTCGACGTCGAGCAGGTGAGCTTCGAAGAAGCAATGGGCGTTGGCCCGCCTCAGAACGACCGATGAACAGACTTGGGGCGCCATGAACATCACGTTCGCGTCGATCACGGAGCCGGACTTCCCAGCCTTGCGCGAGCTGGCTGGAGGGATCTGGCGACGCCACTACACGACGATCATCTCATCGGCCCAGATCGAGTACATGCTGGCCGGAAGGCTCAGCGACGAAGTGCTTCGCGGGTATCTCGATGCCGCCGACAAGTGGCTCGACATGGCATGGGTTGGTGACAGGCTCACCGGCTACTGCGCCTATGAACTGTCGTCCGAGAACCGCGCTGACCTGAAACTCGGGCAGCTCTACCTGCTCGAATCGCACCGGGGCCAAGGTGTCGGTCGGGCACTGCTCGCGCACGTCGAGGGTAGGGGCCGCGACCGTGGCTGCGGTGGAATCTTTCTGCAGGTCAACAAGAAGAACACCGAGGCCATCGGGTTCTACAGGGCGATGGGCTTCACGGTGCGTTGCGAGGCCGTTTTCGACATCGGCAACGGCTATGTGATGGACGACTACGTGCTCGAAAAGCAGCTGCCGTCGGGCGAAACACCGATGCGTGGAACGGTTTGAATCAGGAGCTGTGGACGACATGCGTGGGCACGGGCAGCCGAGGCGGCTTCGTGAGCCTCTCGTGAGTTGCCGAGCCACGCATTGACGACGTGGGCGGGTTCATACCTCTTAGCCAGCGGGATTCTGCTCCCCAAGTGGCCTCGTTTAAGGGGGGCAGTTCACAGGCCGGAGCTACCCTGCGGCTGAAATCCAGGAAGAAACAGAAAAGGGAACGACATCGAAGACACTGGACTACTCGACACAACTTGCCCCAGCGATTCCAGCGGTGTATCCTGCGGGGGGTCATGGGCCAAACAAGGGGGGGTAGACGTGCCACGACATCGTCGAAAGCAAACGATTCGCCATCGGTCCGAAAGAAAGGTCTTTGAAGTCCTTGAGAGCCGCCTCGTACTCGCCGTCAGCGCTGCGGAACAATCGTTCGTCTATGCGCTCAACCGCGCCCGCCATGATCCCATTGCCTACCAGCTGGAGCGGTCGCTGCCTGTCGATCTCGGGTACGTCGCGCCCCAGCCGCCACTCGCGATCAATACGCAGCTTATGAACTCGTCCGAGTTCAAGAGTTCGGAGATGGCGTCGCTTAACTACTTTAGCCATACCTCTGTCACCGGGGAAACGCCAAATGAACTGGCGCGTCGTTTTGGCTTTGAACTTCCCTACTCTCTCACTGTCGGTAGCACCACTTACGTGATCGGTTCGACGGGAAACCAGATTGAGTCGCTCGCTGCAGGTTACGCGACCGCGGATTTGGCACTTGAGGGCCTGATCATCGACGAGGGCGTCAGTCCCCCTGGGCATCGCAACCACCTCTTGGGTATCGAGCCGTTTTATGCAACGGCTCGGGAAATCGGTGTGGGCTATGCCTACGGAGCTTCTGCGTACTACCGTCACTACTGGTCGATCCATGCGACCAGGTCGACTGACCCAGGGCCGTTCCTTACAGGTGTCGCTTTTTCGGATGGAAACGCGAACAGTCGCTACAACGAGGGCGAGGGTTTTGGAGGGGTCACCATCACCGCCACAGGGCCCGCCGGGACGTTCACGACCTCCTCGCTTACCGCCGGGGGATGGTCGATCAAGGTTCCGAAGGGCCAGTACGTCGTGACGGCAAGCGGCGGATCGTGGAGCGGGTTGTCCTCGGTGGCGGTGGCCGTGGGGGCTGACAATATCGAGGTCGACTTCGCTTCGGGGCAGGCGAACGGTTGGGTCAACTTTACCCGGTACGCGAACACGGCCCCCGTGCTTGCGCCTTCCGGTGGGCGGAATGTATCGCCCGTTGTGATCGGCACCGTGCCGGCTGGCACTACGATCGGCGACCTGCTCGGAACCTCGTTCAGCGATGCCGACCCACTCCCAACGGCTGGGATCGCGATCACCGCGGCAACCAGCGGCACGGCGACGGGAACCTGGGAGTATTCGATCGATGGTGGATCGTCCTGGGTGAACCTGGGGAGCCCGACGGCAGCATTCGCCCGCCTCCTGCGACAGCAAGACCTTGTGAGGTTCGTGCCAGATTCAGGTTCGCCGCAGGGTACCGCTTCGTTGACCTACCGGGCGTGGGATCAGACGAGTGGTGCAACTGGAGGGGTGGTCAACACGTCCACGACAGGAGGAAGTTCGGCCTTCAGCGCCGCGACGGCGACGGCATCGGCGACCGCGATCGCCGCCAACACGGCGCCGGTGCTCACCCCATCGGGAAGCGGTACATTCGATTCCGTCGCGGAGGACACCGTGTCCCCACCTGGCACCACGGTGGCAACGATCATGGGGACGTCTTTCAGCGACGTGGACCCTGGCACCGCGGCTGGGCTGGCGCTGTTCGGAACGACTGACAACAGCAGCGGTGCCTGGTCATATTCGATCGATGCAGGAATCTCGTGGACTCCTGTCGGCGCTGTGTCCGCGTCATCCGCACTGCTTCTGCGAGCCAGTGATCGACTGCGATTCGTGCCATCAAACAATTACTCGGGTTCAGCATCGATCTCGTACCGAGGCTGGGACCAATCTTCTGCGGCCGCAGGAACGCGTGTCGATTTGTCCTCCGGTTCATTTGTCGGAGGATCAACCGCGTACAGCACCGCAACGGCGACAGTGACAATTTCGATAACCCCAGTCAATGATGCACCATCCTACGTCGATGGTTCTTCGGCACTGCGAATGAAGCCGATCGCCATCAACTCCAGTTTCAACTTCATAGGCACGACAGTTGCCGACATTCTCGGTAACTGCGTGTCCGATCCCGATTCATCGCCGCTCACGGGAATGGCCCTGATCGGACTCGGTAGTGGGGGAACCTTCTATTGGAGCACAAACAACGGGGCGTCTTGGTCTGGCGGCACCGTTTCGCCTACCTTCGTCACCCTGCTTCGAAGTACAGATCGCATCGGTTTTGCTCCGAACTCGGGTTTCAGCGGCGATGCCACCGTCACTTTTCGACTCTGGGACCAGACGTCGGGTGCGGCGGGTTTTAATCAAGCCAACCTTTCCAATCCATCCGCCTCAACCGGTGGCACCAGCGCCTACGGCGCTGATGTCCTCACGGCCCGAATCTTTGTCGGTGCCGCAGGAACGGCACCTTCGATCACGCTTGGTGCCGTCGTCCGGTCGGCCGGTGGAAGGACGGCCGACTCGATCCCCATCGGTGCGTCCCGCGCAGTAACGGGCCTCGACGTCGGCGATTTCACGCTCACCCGCGACAGTGTGCCGGTGCCGCTCACCGGAGCAATCATCACGGGCAGCGGAACGAGTTTCGTCCTCTCCGGCCTCGCTAACGCCACGTTGGTCGGAGGAAGTTATCAACTCGCGATCAAGTCATCGCTGACCGGCATGGCCGATGACGCGGGAAACCGCGTCGCGAGTGCCCCCGTCGCGAGCTTCAGCGTTGCCGCTGCATCGCCACCGAGTGATATCAGGCTCTCCAACACGTCCATTGTGGAGAACGCGGTGGCGAACGCTGTCGTCGGTACGCTCACTACGGTCGATGCGGATGCAGGTGATATCTTCACTTATGCACTCGTGCCAGGCGCCGGCGATGCCGACAACAGCATGTTCACGATCGTCGCGGGGCAACTCCTCGCCAAGAACCCACTCGACTTCGAGTTGCGCAGTGACTACTTGGTCAGGATTCGCTCGACGGATGGCAGCGGCCTCGCGTGCGAGAAGTCCTTTTCGATTATGGTCACCGATGTGCTCGACGATTATATCGTCGTCGTCGATTCGGGAGCCTCAGCAACCGCAACGGCGCTTCCGTCTGGAAGCCTGTCTCGTCTCGTCAAACGTGGCACTGGCACACTTGTGCTGAACACCACCAGCGGCCATGCGGGCGGAACAATCATCGAAGCTGGAACCGTCAGGGTCACTAATGGCAGTGCGTTCGGAACCGGTGGAGTCACCGTGCTTTCTGGGGCAACAATGACGATCGCGTCCAACGTCACCAGCGTCACGATAGCCTCGCTCGACGTGCGGTCGGGCGGCCGTGTTGACATTGATTCCGCACAGGTCGTGGTTGCTAACGGTTTGACACGGGCGACCTTGCTATCACGTCTTGCTGCGGCCAATGGCGACGGCACATGGAACGGCACGAGCGGCATCGGTTCGTCCGCGGCCGCCGCTGCACGGCTCGCCCTTGAATTTCGATCAATCGGTTGGTTTGAGAATGGCGACGGGTCGTTCGTCATAAGGTATGCGGCAACTGGCGACACGAACATCGACGGTTCTCTTGACATTCTTGACGCCGCGAATGTGCTCGCAGGCGATATGTTTGACCGCAATGCCGCTGCGTCGTGGACTGAAGGCGATTTTAATTACGACGGGGTTGTGGACATTCTTGACATCGCTGATTTCGTCGCTGCGGATCTGTTCGACAAGGGCGTGTATGCGTCCGTGGCAGCAGCGGACTCCAGTGTTGCGGGAGACGACACGGGCATTTCCACATTAATCAGTGCCGCCGTCTTTGCCGAGTTTTCAGCGTCGACACGGACCAAATCGGCGAAGACTAGTCGTTCGATCCTTTGAGCAGTCCCTGGGTTGAGGCTCCCGATGACTGACTCACGAATGACTTCGCTGCGTGGTGTGAACGACGATCCTCGTGGAAAGACACGGCATCGGGCGAAGACATTGTCGGTTGCAAGTTTCTTGTAGGTTGACTGGTTGGATACGCGTTTGATGTAGGCGGCAGCGCCAATGTTGCGCCAAGCCCAGTGGCGAGTGATGAAGGTGCACCGGTTTCTGCAATCTATTCTTCTGAGGAGCTCCTTCCCAGCGTTCCTCGCGAGATCGTAGCCGTGGCAGGAGACGGATTTGTGAATTTGATGTGGAAGGTGCCAAGTTCCACTGTTGCGCAACCCATCAAGAACTACCACACATTTGTCTCGAAAGACGGCTTGTCGTGGACGAAGGTCAGTTGTCCTCGCACATCCGCGTTGACGGAGCGGGTGATCCCGCGTCTTGAAGCCGGGTAGAACCAGGCTGGGAACGAGAGTTAGATCGACCAGTGGCTTTGTAGACGTTCGAGAGTTGACACTTACTCCTTTTTTGCGGTAAGGTACCCCCCGCGGTAAGTACCTAGTCTTCAAGTAAGTCGAGTTGCTCCTGCAAACACCATCCCGTTGCGGCTGTTTTGAACGCACAGCGGAAATCTTTGGTGATAACTGAGGGTGTTCCTCTTTTATCACCGATGGTGCACCTCCTCATGTGGAGGCAGGTGACCGCCTATTCAAGTGGGCGAGTGAAGCTTTCGCGGTTCGTGTTTTTGCCAACGCGTGGTGGTGTTTTGCCATTCCTTAAGAGGCAAGACCATGACACCTGCATTTCGTGCGTTTTTGAGACCGCTCAGGCTCGTACCGTTCGTTGCGATCGCTGTGTTCGGATCATCGGGTACTCGGTCGGAGGCAATTCCCATTACCTATGAGATGGTTCCAGTTGGAGACATTGGAAATCCGTCAGATGACAATGGGCACGGCTCCGTGGGATTCGAATACAAAATCGGCAAGTTTGAAGTCACGATTGCTCAGTATTTAGTGTTTTTGAACAGTGTCGCTGCTGATGACACGTTTGGGCTCTTTGATTCGCAAATGGAGAGCGATCCCAACGTTTCTGGGATTCGTCGGATTGGAGACCAAGGCCGATATCGTTATGAAGCGGTCATGGCATCGGGGAGTGGCACGATTGGCGGTGGGGACACGAATCGGCCGATCGCATACATCAGTTGGTTTCGTGCGGCGAGATTTGCGAACTGGATGTCAAACAATCAGCCGAGTGGTGTGCAGGATGCCACAACGACTGAAAACGGTGCGTATGATTTGACACAGGGAGACCTACTGAATGCTCCGAATGTCAACTCGATAAACCCTAACACAAGCATCGCACCGGAGTACGCCATCCCGACAATTGATCAGTGGTATAAGGCGGCGTATTATTGTCCTTACTTGAACTCAGGGACTGGCGGCTATTATGACTATGCTACTCAGAGTGACGTTGACCCCGGTAATGAAGTTGGAGGAAAGTCTAATCAGGCGAACCTAATCGTTGGGGGTACCTTCGCAGTTACTCAACTCGCGATGCTAGATTCTGCGGAGGAGCAAAATTATTTGACGGCAGTTGGCGCCTTTTTGGGGAGTCCGTCGTATTACGGTACGTTCGATCAGACCGGAAACGTCATAGAGTGGAGCGATTTGCCATCGGGCTTCGGATTGCGAGGACTGGAGGGCGGGCATTGGGCAGAGGACTCCGCCGCTGTCAGGAACTCATACATTGACGGACGGTCCTCCGGGCCCATGAATGCTCTCGGCATGAGTGGGTTTCGTTTAGCTAGCCCAGTGCCAGAGCCAGCGCCATGGATGTTTGGAGGTGCCGGTGGCATCCTCGTTTGGTGGCAGTCGCGTCGTCGGTCTTGTCGTCGATCAACGACAAGGTTTTCGTTGTGCGTGAGCGCCCACCACAACCAATCTTGACGACCCAGATAGCCTCGCGGGTGGACCTTGTTCATCCCGTTTCAAAGGAGGCCGGCGATGGCACGGCAGGTGGATCAGAGGAAGTGTTCGGAGTGGCAGCAGCGGCTGAGGGGGTTTGAGAAGTCGCGACTGACAGTTGCACGATTCTGCGCCCGTGAGCGGGTGTCCGTGCCGGCGTTCTGGTACTGGCGGCGGAAGTGCGCGGGCGGGGCTCCTGAGCCGCAGACGCCTCCCGCGGCGTTCTCGCCGGTCGAGGTTGTCGGTGGCCGATCTGTCAGCCTGCGGTTCCCGATCGGTGCGGTTCTCGAGATCCCCGAAGATCAGCCGGACCTCGTGCGTGTCGCGATCGGGGCTGCGGCTGGGGTGTCGCAGCCAAGCTGAGCATCGCGCCGCCGCCCTGCAGTTCGCCTTCCGCAAGAAGATCGAGTGGTATCTGCCTGACCCGAAGCAGTTCATCCTCGACTTCGGCGACTCGCCGGAAGTCGTCGATGCCGCGGAGGGAATCGCCGACGCCGCGTTGGAGACGGTCGGCATGAAGGCGGAGGTCGCCAGCGACCTTCGCCGCGTCTTCGACGCGGACGAGCCTGCTGAAGCTGAGCGGCGGCTCCGCGACGTCGTGGCTCGCTACCAGAAGCCCTCACCGTCCTTCGAGTCCCCGCCGCCCGCCGGAGGCGGCTCCGAACGACCAACGGGCTGGAACGGCTCAACAAAGAGATCAAACGAAGGACGCGAGTCGCCACGCTCTTCCCGAACGAAGCCTCGCTCCTGCGACTCGCCTCCGCCGTCCTCTCCGAGATCAGTGACGACTGGGAAACAGAACGTGCCTACCTGAACATGGAAGCCAGATGACCCACCTCTGAAAACCCGGATTTACAGAAGGGGTGTTGCTTTATCCGCGACGATTCCTGGGATCGCTGGCGCCCGTCACTCTTCAGCATGGGCTGCGGCGGAATCTTCGGTGGCATTCTCTGCGTTGCGTGACGCATCGAGGCGTTGCCGTGCCGCGTCGACTTGGGCGAGAAGGTCGGACTGCTTGATCTCGGTCGCCAGGCGGTCGAGGATGACTCGCGCGGCCGCGGTGTCGCCCGCTTGGAGGCAGAATCCCATCTCGATTAGCGAGGCAAAGGCCTGTCGCTGGCCCGCGAGGTCGAGCCCCTGCGTTGCCTGCTCCCTGGCATGGGCTTGCGCCATCGTCTTGATCTGTGTGCGCATGCGTTCCAGGTTCTGACGCACCTCGGGAAGCTCGATCTCGTCGAGGAGGGTTGTCACGATAGACAAGGCACCGTCGTAGTCGTGCTCCCGAACCAAGCGGGAAAGCTCGGCGGAGTGGCGTCGCACCTTCTGCTCCTCGGCCATCTGCCGGGCATAGGCCTCACGATCCCACGTGCCCGCCACGATCTGGCGAAGCGGTTCGTCAAGCCGCATCGGGTGGCCGATCCATTCGATCTCCCCGGTCTTGCCCACCACGAAGGCCGTTGGGATCCCCGACTGTTCAGCAGCCTTCATGTAGGCGTTTTTCATCGACTGGTCGGGATCGGTGGTGAGCCAGTAGTGGCTCGTGATGTCACGGAAGGTCGTGTCGTCCTTTTCGCGGTCGAGAAATGCCTCGACCGTCGCCGGATCCTCGTCGCTCACACTGATCACCTTGATCGCGTCGCCATACTCCTGCTGGAGCTCGCTCAGGTGCGGAATGCTCGCGATGCAGGGGCCGCACCAGGTCGCCCAAAACTCCACCACCGTGATCTGATCGGACGAAAACTCCGTCACCGGGGTTTTGTCGTGAAACCAATGCTCGATCGAAAGCGGAGGGGCCTTCGACCCGATCGTCAGTTCCGCCGCATGAGATGCCGGAAGCATGAACATCGCGGCGAGCGATGCAAGGATAAGACGGAGAGGCGTGGACATGGGTCGGTCTCCAGAGGGACGGCGATCCCCGCATTGGTGGGGAGGCCTCTGAAGAATAGGATCGCAACGCCATTTGGTGCAACCAAATCGAGCGTGAAACGGGGAGTATGGCTGCCAGGGGCACCCGATCGTTGGGCCCCGGTATGTTGCAGGCATCGTCACATCCAGACCGGCACATTCCTCTGATCGAAAAGCGGTATTCGCCATGAACACCAGTTCCTTTCATACGTTTCTGTCCGTCGTCGTCGTGGCGGCGTATGCCGTGCCGGAGGCGCTGGCATGCACCGCGTTTCAGCTCACCGCGGATGACGGCGCCCAGATCTACTGCCGCTCAATGGAGTTTGGATTTCCATTCAACTCCAAGGCCATCATCGTTCCACGCGGCACCCGCTATACCGGGACGGCGCCGAACGGTAAGCCAGGGCTGTCGTGGCAGACGAAGTACGGCGTCGTGGGGCTCAATGTGAACATCGCCCCATCGATCGTGGCCGATGGCATGAACGAAAAGGGGCTCGTCGTGGGCATGCTGTATCTGCCTGGGTACTCGGAGTATCTCCCCCCGGATGACGCCAAAACGGCTCAGACCATCGGCTCGTGGGAAGTGGCGATCTATCTCCTCTCCACCTGCGCCTCGGTCGATGAGGCTACCGACGCTCTGACCCACAGGGCCCACGTCGCCCAGCAGGAGTTTCCGCCGTTCAAGGAGGTGTTGCCGGTCCACTACTGGATCGGCGACGCGTCGGGCAAAGTCGCGATTGCCGAATATGTCGGAGGCAAACTCACGATCCATTCGAATCCGCTCGGCACCCTCACCAACTCGCCTCCCTTCGACTGGCAGCAGATCAATCTCGGCAACTTCGTGAACCTCACGCCTGTGAACGTGCCCACGCAGAAACTCGGGCCCACCGATATCGTGAACTTTGGGCAGGGGAGCGGCTTCATCGGACTGCCGGGCGATTTCACGCCGCCGTCGCGGTTTGTGAGGGCTGCCTTCTTTTCGCACTGGGCCACCGCAGCCAAGACGGCGCCCGACGGCGTGAATCTTGGCTTCCACATCCTCAACACGTTCGACATCTTCGCCGGTGCGATCAAGTCGGACACCACGCACCAGACGGAAAACACGAAGGGGTTTTTGAAGCCTTCCGGGGAGCCACGGCTCGTCGATACCGATACGACGGAATGGATCGTCGTGCATGATCGCACCCATCGGAAAACCTACGTCCGAACCTACGGCGGGCTGAAGATTCAGCTGATCGATCTCGCCAAGGCGGGCTTCGACACGCCGGGCATCCGAGCGATCGAACTCGCCACCACCTTCCAACCTGATGACGTGACGGAGCAAGCCAAACCGCTCAACGCGAAATAAATATGTGACCGCTGCTTTGCCCACATCGTTCTGATACTTGCGTCGCTCGACACCGCGGCGTGGGGGGCTGGCGCTTGTCAAAACAGCCCAGTCGCCCAGTGTTGTGGGGAAATGCTCGATCCCCCTCGGGAAAACGGGTTGTGGGAAGCCCGTGGGGAAGGTATCCCCTTGAGCCATGCGAGGGGCGTGTCGGGCCATCACCGTGCGGGGAATCATCGTGGTGGCCGTGGCCATCGGGGCGGCGCCGTCGGCATCCGCCCAGCTGCGGATCGTGAGCTACAACGTCAACGCCAGCGATGCCACGCTCACGAGCCCGCGGCCAGGCATGGACACCATCCTCGCCGCCATCGCCGCGTCTGCGAAGGGAGGCTTTTCGAGCCCCATCGACGTGCTCGTGCTCGAAGAGGCCAACTCCGTGTCCACCACCGGGGCACAGTTTGCCGGGCTGCTCAACACGCTCACGGGTGGCTCGACCTACCTGGTCTCCACCGTCGATGGCGCGACCTCCGGCTCGGGCAGGCCGATCTGTATCTACAACTCCGCGGCAGTCTCACTCCTCGGCGAGCAGACGATCGGCACGCTGAGCACGTCGGGTCAGGCCCGCCAGACGCTTCGCTACGAGTTTCGCCCGGTCGGCTACGACGCGGCTTCCTCCTTTTACATCTACGCGAGCCACTTCAAGGCATCGAACACCTCAAGCGATGCGTCACGAAGGAACGTGGAAGCCCAGGCGATCCGCGCCAACGCCGATGCGCTCGGCGATGGCACGCCAATCATCTTGCTCGGCGACCTCAACCTCTACACGTCGGCCGATCCTTCGTTTCAAACCCTCACCGCCAGCGGCCCAGCTCAGTTCTTCGACCCGGTGAATATGGTCGGATCGTGGAGCGGCAACTCGTCTTTTTCCGCGGTCCACACGCAGTCGCCTGCCACGTCGGCATACTTCGGAGGCCAGGTCACCGGAGGCATGGACGATCGCTTTGACTTTCAACTCACGACTGGCGAACTCCTCGACGGACGGGGCATGGATGTGCTACCCGCGTCTTACTGGGCTTTCGGCAACACCGACACCCATTCCATGAAGGGTGCCATCACCACCGGCAGTCCCACCGCCATGGCCGCCATGCTGCCCGGCTTTACGTCGGCGCAGGCGTCGAACGTGCTCACGCAGCTGAGTCGTGTCACCGATCACCTGCCGGTGGTGGCCGATTACCAGGTGCCCGCCCGCATGGCAGCGAGCCTGGGCACTGCGCCCACCCGTGTGATCACGGGGGCCACTGTCTCCACGTCGCTGTCGGTGTCCAACTCGGCCCCCGTGAGCGTCGTGGCGGGAGCCGATCGCCTCGACTACCACTTTTCAGGAACGGGCATCTGCGTCGGCAGCGGCACCAGCACCGACCAGGCCCTCGGGTCGGCCAATACCCACTCCATCAGCCTTGCCACGTCCGTCGTGGGGCTCGTGTCGGGCACGGTGTCGGCGACCGCCACAAGCCCGCAGGCATCCAACGCGTCCTTCTCCCAGGCTGTCACGATGAGCGTGCTCGATCACGCCTCCCCGTCGTTTGCGTCGGGAACCACCATGGCCACGCTCGACATCGACTTTGGCACGCTCACGCAGGGCACCGGCCCGGCAAACCGCTCGTTCACCCTCTTCAATCAGGCGGGCACGTCCGGGGCCGCGTGGACCGCATCGCTCGACCTCGACGGTGTCATCGAAACCGATCCCGCCGCCGTGTTCTCCTCCACGCTCGCCCCCTTCGTGGGATTGGCGGGGGGCGATTCGCGGAACTACGGTCTGTCGATGCTCACGACGACGACCGGGTCGTTCTCCGGCACGTATTCGCTCGCGCTCTCCGATGAGAACCTGCCCGGGGCGGCCAACCGATCGCTCACACTCACGGTGCGTGGCTCGGTGGTGTCACCGGGAACGGTGGTGCTCGACGTGCCGAGCGGCGTTGAAACCCAACTCGGCCTTGGCTACGGGGCGATCTCCGGAACCGCTGCGGTCACGAAGACCGGCGCCGGCACAGCCCTGCTCGGCGCGACCAACTCCTATTCCGGACAGACATCGATCCTCGAGGGTGTGCTGGCCGTCACCGGCAGCACCTCGCTCGCGGCGACGTCGTTCATCGACGTGGCCGCCGGGGCGACGCTCGATGCCGCCGCCGTGGCCGGCGGCCTGACGATCGGCCATGGCCAAACCCTCGGCGGCTCCGGCACGATCGTCGGGTCCGTGGTCTTCGGCCGAGGTTCCACGCTGTCGCCCGGCCGGATGGTCGCGACCGCCCCGCTGGCGTCGGCCTTCGATACGATCGCTGTTCCCGAGCCCGCATCGGTCGCCCTGATCGCCGCGGCGGGCGGCCTCGGGCTGGCGCTGACCCGCTTCACGCGGCCCAGGTGCAGCCGAGCACGATGAAGCCGATCAGCGAGAGCGCGGCTGCCAGAAGCGAGTAGGGGAGTTGGCTCCACGAGTGGGCCAGGTTTTCGCAGCCCGACGCCTGCGAGGCCAGCACGGTGGTGTCGCCAAAGAAGCAGGCGTGGGATCCAAAGCCGCCGGCCGAGACGACCGCGGCGATGGTGAGCGTTTGGTCGGCGCCAAGCGTGGCGGCCAGAGGCAACACGATCGGAAGGGCGATCGCGTAGGTGCCCCAGAACGAGCCCGTCGCAAACGTGACCATCGACAATCCCGCAAACGCAACCGCCGGGAGCAGGCGGGCATCGAGCAGGGGACTGAGCGAGTCGATCACGCGGGCCGTGAGGTGGAGCCGGTCGTTCACGTCCTTCAGCACGAACGCCAACAGAATCGTCACGAGTGACGGGATCATGGCCTCGATGCCGGAGCAGGCCTCGTCGGCCACGTGCGCCACCGTCGTCCGACGGCGCACGACGATCTGTTGAACGGCCGCTGCCACCACGGCCCAGATCACGCCACGCAGCGCGTCGTTGCCGGAGAGCACCGTCGCCGCCACCAGCACGCCGATCGGCACGAAGAAATCGGCGAGGCCGCCGCCAGAATCCTCTTCCTCCGGCAGGGCATCGGCCGACGGAGAGTCTGGAGGGGCCACATCACCACCGGCCGCCACTCGCTCGTCGGCGCGACGCATCAAGCCCCACGAAGGGAGCACGCCGGAGACGACGAGGGGCACGATCAGGACGGCGATCCATCCGTAGAGGGCGAAAGGAATGACCGTCACGTAGGTCGCCATGCCCTCACCGGGCGCTGCGGCACCGGTCGACTCCAGCAGCCCCGCCACGTAGACGGCCCAGGTGGAGAGGGGCACCAGCAGGCAGACCGGCGCCGCCGTGGAGTCGACGACATAGGCCAGCCGCTCGCGTGGCACCCGCAGTCGATCGGTGACGGGCCTCATGGTGTGGCCGATCAGCAGCGCGTTGAGGTAGTCGTCGATAAACACGATCAACCCCAAAACCCAGGCGACCAGCAGGGCCGCAGGGCCTGATGACACCGAACGACTCACGAGCCTCCCGCAGGCCGAGACACCGCCGGCGACCATGAGAAGGCGGATCAGGCTGCCAAACAGTCCGCAGACGAGCAGCACCCACGCCACCGACCTGTCCTGCAGCTGGCGGACGAGCGAGTCGGCGAGGCCGTCGATGGCCCCGATCCCGTCGAGCATGACATGCCCCACGACGACCCCGGCGATGAGAGCCGGCAGCGTGCTGCGAACGACGATCGCCGTGCCGAGCACCACGAGCGTGGGAAGGAGAAGAAGCCAGATGGAATCAGCCATGCGGCACCCTTGGGAACTCCCGTGCGGGGAAGGCTAGTCGTCGAGCACGTCGAGGAGCCACGCGGTCATGCGGGTGTCCCAGTCGGCCGCCTTCGCCTTCCACTCGGTGAGTCGATGGCCCGCGCCGGGGATCTCGATCAGGTCGCAGCGGATGCCCTCGCCCGCGAGCCGGTCGCGGAAGTCGCGCGACTGCTCGATCGGCACGGTCGTGTCGGCATCACCGTGGATGAGCAGAAAGGGGGGCAGCCCGGCGCGAACGTGGTTCACCGGGGAAAGCGCCCGCAGCAGCCCGAGCGATTCGGGGGTCAGTTCGTGGGGGCGGTCGAGCACGTTCTGCAGCGAGGTGCTCAGCCCTCCTCGTCGCGGAAGCTCCTGTTCGTGGTTGGTCACGGGCGCACAGCCCACGACCGCCTGGACGCGGATGGAATCGTCGACGAGCGTCGCGGCCTGGCAGACGAGTTGGCCGCCGGCCGAATGGCCCATGATCGCGATCCGCTTCGGGTTGCCGCCATAGTCTGCCGCATGGTTCTTCACCCAGCGGATCGCCGTGGCCACGTCATCGAGGCAGGCCGGCCAGCGATGCTTGGGAGCGAGCCGGTAGTTGATCGAAAAACAGACAAACCCCGCCTCGGCGAGGGGGCCAAACAGCGGCGAAATGTCGGCGCCTCGGCCGATCTGGCCCACGTTGGCCTTGTCGCCATCACACCAGCCTCCGCCATGCACGACGATCACGACGGGCGCATGGCGTGCTCGGCATGGAAGCCGCACGTCGAGGAGCAGGTTTTCATCGCCCGCTTTCCCATACGACACGTCCGAAATCGTGACCGGCCCGGGTTCCGCCCGCAGCAGCGGCGCAAGGTCGGGCACCGCCTCTCGCAGCCCGTCGACCACGAGTCGTGCAAAGGCCTCGCTTCCCTTCGCATCGAGGTGCGTGATGTCGATCGAGCCGTCGGGTTTCGTGATGTTGTAGGCGGCGGTCCCCTCGGGCCCGAGCTTCTCGCAGAAGGCGATGCTCGACGCATGGAGATCGATCAGCGGCACCTGTTTCTCCGCAGCAAGCCGCTTCACGGCATCGGCCCACGGCGTGAGCGTGGAGGCGATTCTGGCCGGGTCGTCCTTCGAAAACCCGCGCCGCGTGAGCGACGTGATGAGCACGGGCTTTCCACCGATCGCCCGTACCTCGTCGACATAGCGGGCCATGTTGGCCGTGAACGTCGTGTCAGGATCGGTTTCCCGCTTGGGCCCTTTGCCGGGCTGGTCGTTGTGGCCGAACTGCAGGAGGTAGTAGTCGCCCTTGAGCTCCAGTGCGTCCTGCCAGTGCCCTTCGTCGCGGTAGCTCTTGGAACTCTGACCCCCTCGCGCCATGTTCGTGCATCGCACGCCGTCGGCCAGGAAGTGGCGGAAGCCCTTGCCCCAGCCGCTGTCTTCGGTGACGGTGGAGTCTCCCACGAGCACGATGTGCGGAAGCGGAGCCGTGGCATCGCTCGCAAACGAGACGAGCCCACAGGCAAGCATCAGCAGTCCCACGGCAGCCTGGCAGCATCCGTGCATGCGCATCATCGTTCCTCCGTTGGGTTCCAGCCGTCGGTGCCCCCAAGCACTCGATCGGGGGTGAGCGTCGCCGCCTCGTCTGCCGTGAGCGTCTTGGCCCAGTCGACTCGTTGCTCAGTGTTTCCGCCGGGGCCGGTGCTGCCATATTCCGCATAGAAGGCCGTGTCGTGGGCATGGGGCTTGTTCCAGTCATGCCAGCCTTCGGGCCTCACCACGTCCGCCATCTCCGTGCGGAGAAACACCGTCTTGGCAAAATCGCGCCACGGCCGGCCGAGGTAGGTGCGGGTGTCTCCTTCGCCAGTGATCGTGCAGTCGGCGAAGACATAGCCATGGGGAGTGCCATCCGGCGTCGAGGCGGCCGTGATGTAGCCGTCCTTGAGGCAGTGGATGCGGCAGCGGTCGAAGAAGCAGGTGGCGCCTCCGAAGATGAAGTCGACGTGGCCTTCGATGAAGCAGTCGGCGAAATACTGCCGCCCGCGATTCACGAGGATGGTGTCCTGCCAGCCGAGAAACCGGCAGCGGCGAAACGCCACCCGATCGCCGTCAACCCGCAGGGCGAGAGCCTGGCCCACCGGGCCGGCATCGTTGGCCATGGTGATGTCGCGCCACTCCATGCCGTCCCCGTCGATCCACACGGTGGGGGTGCGGAAGGTGCCGATCGGCTTCGAGTCTTCACCGGGCATGTTGGCGTGCATGTTGAACACGATCGTGGTGGTCTCGGCATCCTCCCCCATCACGAGCATGTTGCCCCGCTCCCGCTGCACATGAATCCGTTCGCGGTAGGTGCCGGGCTTCACGAGGATCACCCAGCGGGGGTCGTCGGTGCCGGTCTTCATGGGGGCCTTGCCGATCGCCTCCTGCACCGAGGTGAAGTCGCCGCTTCCGTCGGCCGCCACCACCGCATTGGGCGTGGGTCGTTCCCCTCCTCGCGCCACATGAGTGGCGCAGGCCATCAGGACGACCGCCGCCATCCCGCCCCCGAGAAGCCCTCGGCCTGCCGCCGTCGGGAAACCGCGATTCCACCGTGCCATGGCATTGCTCCTGAGACCGATTCACCCCCAGTCGGGCATGAGCCTACCATGCGTCGATCCCCCTGCCGACGCGCACGACGTGCCTCGAGGGCCATGAATCGTTCGCTCCGCCGTGGATCGCGAAGGCGATATGCTGTCGGTTCGCGGAAGCGAGGAGTGATGTCGACGAGCTGACGAGGGAGACGGTGATGGAGGACTCAGGGATGGTCAATGACCCGGCCGCGCGGCACTCGCTGGTGGGGCCCGCCGACCTCTGGGAGATGAAGCGGCAGTTTCAGATTGATTTTCTCCGGCGGGCCGGCCTCATGCCGTCCCACGAACTGCTCGATTTCGGCTGCGGGACACTCCGCGGTGGAATTCCGCTGATTGAATACCTTCAGCCGGGCCATTACACGGGCGTCGAGGTGCGTCGCGAGGTGCTGGAGGAGGGGCGCCGTGAGCTGGAGGAGAGCGGCCTCACGGTCAAGCGTCCGTGCCTCGTGTCGTGTGACGATCTTGCGAGTCTCGATCTCGGGCGTCGGTTCGATGTCGCGTGGGCGTTCGCGGTGCTGATCCATCTCGACGACGGCATTCTCGACGAGGCGCTGGGATTGGTCCGTCGACACCTTCAGCCGACTGGCGTGTTCTACGCCACCGTCAACGTGGGGGAGAAAGCGACCGGTGCGTGGCAGGGGTTTCCGATCGTGTTTCGAAGCCTCGACTTTTACCGCGACGCCTTTCGACGGCACGGCCTCGCGGTGGAAGACATCGGCTCCTTGCCCACGCACGGCCATCTTCACCCACGTGCCTCGGCGGAGGATCAGGAGCGTCAGCGGATGCTTCGTGCCGTCGTAGCGTGAACGTCGCCGACGGTGGCGATGCCGCGTCAGCGGTTCGGCGGGGGTGGGGGTGGAAAGGGCGTCGGCCCCATGGGAAACGGCGAGCCGCCGCCATACACCATGCCGCCCGGCATGCCACGGATCGGCACGCCGACCGAAGCGTTGCTGTAGAACCGCGCCCGACGGCCATCCACCGACACGAGGCCGTTGTTGTAGACGGTGACGTTGCCCATCTGCCGGCCGACGAGGCCGTTGTTGAAATAGGTCATGTCGCCGACGCGGTTCGACACGAGTCCGTTGGCATACATCGTGCTCCGGCCGACGGTGAAGCTGCTCCCGCCCCAGTTGCCGCTGCCGCTGTTCCAGTTGCCGAGCGTGCCATGCCGGGCCGCCTGGGCGCGGGCCACCGAGTCGCCAGCGGCGAGGATGAGGAGGGCCGCCACACCGATTCGAACCAGACTCAGCATGACGTCCCCCGGCCTATTGACGCGTGATCACGAGATCATCGCCCGCATCGACTGTCATCGACCGTAGAATCATCGTGGACGATGGCCACCGTGGGAGGCGTTCATGACTGATGCGACCGCTCCAACCAGACCGGCAGATGCCGCCTCGGCATGGCACGCGCTGTCGGTGGAGGAGGTGGTGCGCCGGCTCGCCACCGATCCGGTGGCGGGACTTTCTGGGCCCGAGTCTGCGGCCCGCCTCGTGGCCAACGGCCCCAACGCCCTCGACGAGCCCCCGCCCGCGCCCTGGTGGAGGATGCTGCTCGCCCAGTTCCAGGAACTCGTGATCTGGATCCTCATCGCGGCCGCGGTGATCGCCGGAGCCATGGGCGACTGGGCCGACACGGCGGCGATCGTGGCGATCGTGCTCGTGAACGCCGTGATCGGCTTTCTCCAGGAAGACCGTGCCCAGCGGGCGCTCGCGGCGCTCCAGAAACTCTCGGCACCGATGGCACGGGTCGTGCGCGACGGCCGGATCGTGCCGGTGCCCTCACGCGAGCTGGTGGTCGGCGACCGGATCGAGATCGAGGCAGGCGACAACGTGCCCGCCGATGCCCGGCTCGTGGAGGCCTTTGGGATCGCCACGCAGGAGTCGGCCCTCACCGGCGAGAGCGTGGCGGTGGAGAAGGAGGTGGCCGATGCCCAGCCGCCCGACACGCCGCTCGGTGACCGGAGCGGCGTGCTTCACGCCGGCACGATCGTGGCCACCGGCAGCGGTGCTGCGGTCGTCGTGGCGACGGGCATGGCCACGGAACTTGGCCGAATCGCGGGCATGCTCGAGCGAGCCCCGCCCGAACCCACGCCGCTCCAGAAGCGTCTTGCCGGCCTTGGCCGGATTCTGATCGCCGTGTGCCTCGTCGTCGTCGGTCTCATCTTTGCCGTGGAACTCGTCCGCGGGGGCGGGTTCACGAAGCTCGTCGCCAGCGGTGGATTCGCCGACCTCCTGCTTCGGTCGGTGAGCCTCGCGGTGGCCGCGGTTCCCGAGGGGCTGCCGGCGGTCGTCACGCTCGTGCTGGCCCTCGGCCTGCAGCGGATGGTGCGTCGAAACGCGCTGGTGCGGCGGCTGCCGAGCGTCGAGACGCTCGGTTCGGTCACGGTGATCTGCTCCGACAAAACGGGCACCCTCACCCGCAACGAGATGACCGTGCGGGAAGTCGTCACGGCCAACGACCGCTATACCGTGAGCGGGGTGGGTTACGAGCCCAAGGGTGAGTTCCACGGCACGCGAGGAGGAAACCCCCGGGCGGATGGCGACCTCATCCGGCTGCTCCAGATCGCCGCGCGGTGCACGTCGGCATCGCTCACGCCCGGTCCCGACGGTGGCGGATGGCGGGTGGTGGGCGATCCCACCGAGGGAGCTCTGCTCGTTGCCGCCATCAAGGGAGGCGCGGCGTCCCATGGCCCGGTTCCAACCCTCTACGAACTCCCGTTTGATTCCAGCCGAAAGCGAATGAGCGTGGTGGTGCGCGATGACGATGGCGGCCGGCTCCTCGCCACCAAGGGCGCTCCCGAGGCGGTGCTGCCACGATGCGTCGCCGAGCAACGCGACGGAGAGGTCGTGCCGCTCACCAGTGAACGCCGTCAGGAGATTCTCGCCACCGCGGCGACCCTCGCCGATCGGGCCCTTCGGGTGTTGTCGTTCGCATGGCGGGTCATGCCAGCCGACGAGCCGCTCGACGGGGAGGCCGATGCGGTGGAGCGAGAGCTCGTGTTCGTGGGCATCGCCGGGATGATCGATCCTCCCCGCGACGAAGTGCGAGACGCCGTGCAACGCTGCCGCACCGCCGGCATCCGCCCGGTGATGATCACCGGCGACCATCCGGCCACGGCCTTGGCGGTGGGCCGCGAACTCGGGCTCGTGGCCGAGCGTGGCCGCGCCGTGAGTGGACCGGAGATCGATGCGATCGACGATGCGGCGCTGACGGGCCTCACCGACGATGTCGCGGTGTTTGCCCGGGTGTCGGCTGAGCACAAGCTGCGGATCGTGCGGGCGTTGCAGGCGCGGGGCCATGTCGTGGCGATGACGGGAGACGGCGTGAACGACGCTCCGGCGGTGAAGGCGGCCGACATCGGCATCGCGATGGGGATCACCGGAACCGACGTGACCCGCGAGGCCGCCGACATGGTGCTCACCGACGACAACTTCGCCTCGATCGTGGCGGCGGTGGAGGAGGGGCGTGGCATCTACGACAACATCCGCAAGTTCATGCACTACCTCCTGTCGTGCAACGCCGGCGAGGTGCTCTTGATGCTCGTGGCGGCCGTCGCCGGCTGGCCGGCGCCCCTGGCGGCGATCCAGATCCTCTGGCTCAACCTCGTCACCGACGGCCTGCCGGCACTCGCCCTGGGTCTCGAGCCGCCGGAGCCCGACATCATGCGCCGGCCCCCGAGGCCGCCCCGCGAGGCGGTGATCCCGTGGGACGCGGGCATCACGATCGTGGCCCACGGCGGGCTCGTGGCCACGGTCTGCGTGCTTGCCTTCTGGATCACGTGGGGTGGCGATGCCGCCAGGCTCGACCACGCGCGGACGGTCACCTTCTGCGTGGCCGCCTTCGCGCAGCTCTTCTTCGCGATCGGATGCCGCAGCGATCGGTGCACGGCATGGCAGCTCGGGCTGCTGAGCAACCCGTCGATCCTGTTGGCGGTGGTGCTCTCGGCCCTCCTGCAGATCGCCGTGGTCACGCTGCCTCCGGCGCAGCCGGTGTTCGAGGTGGCGGCGAATCCCGGGCGCGACTGGCCGCTCGTCGTCGGCTTGGCGGTCGTGCCTCTGGCTGCGATCGAGGGGATGAAGGTCGTGACGGCCTGCTTCAGACCTTGTAGCCGTCGCGGGTGATGTCGGGCTTGATGCCTTCGGGTGTTTCGTCGGAGGCGATGTCAAACCACTCGGGCTTGAACTCGATCCGCGACTGCGCGGGGTTCGCGAGGGCGACGTTGCTCACCAGCGCGATCACGGCATCGGCAATCGCCACCTCGGGCTTGCAGCGGGGCTGGTTTTCGGGCGAGGGATTGCGGATGCACCAGGCCCAGTGCTCCATCTCCTCGGTGTAGCCGCGGGAGGGGGCGGCGTCGGCCGCGCCTGCCTTGCCGGCCGCCACCGGGCCGCCGGCACCGCTTTCGGTGGTGTCGAGCGTGGGGGTGCCGTCCTTCGCCTTTGCCACGGTCACCCGCGTGTCCTTGGCGGCATCCTTGTAGAGCATCACGTCGCGTTCCTGCTCCAGGATCAGTGTGCCCTTCGTGCCCATCACCACCTCGCCGTAGCCGCCGAAGCCGTTGCCGTTGATCGAGGAGTAGGTGACCACGATCTTCTTGTTGGGATCTTCGTCGTAGCCCGGGGCGGGATACTCATACATGCAATAGACGTGGTCGTCGATTTCACGATCGGCCGGAAAGATGCTCCGGTTGCCCACCGCCGTGACCGTGAGCGGCTTCACCTTCTTGCCAGGGCCATGCATGGCCGACACGAAGATGCCGGCGGCGTCGAGTTGATGGCTGCCCAGCTCGGCCATCAGGCCGCCGCCGGTGCGATTCCAGAGACGCCAGCGGATCAGTTCCTCCAGTGGCGTGCGAAGGCTGCCGTCGCCGATCGTCTTCTCGGTGTAGCCATACGTGGCCGCCTCGACGGCCTGGTCGGCGATCTGGGCCTCGAGCTGGGCGATCTGCTTTTGCAGGGCGTCGATGGCCGCGGGTGCCGCCGACTCCAGATCCTTCTTCCAGCCGGCGAGCTTCTTGGCCAGCGACGGATCGGCGGGCATCGGCGGCTTCCAGGAATCCTTGCCGGGCAGGTTGCCGCGGTGCCACTGGGCGCGGATCGAGTGCACGTCGCCGATGAGCTTGGCGGTGCCGATCGTGTAGACGGCATTGTCGTAGAGGATGCTGTAGTGACGCTGGTGGCCGGTGGCGAGGATCTTGCCCGTTTCGCGGGAAACCCGCCCCATCTCCTTGCACTCGTGAATGCTGTGGCCCATCAGCTTTTCGGTGAGCACGTGCTTGCCGGCCCGCATCGCCTTGATGGCGGCCGGCGCGTGGAGATGAAGGGGCAGCGCGATGATCACCGCCTCGACGTTTTTGTCGGCGAGCAGTTCCTCGTAGGCCGCGTAGACCTTCACCTTCGCCCGCGCGGCGTCTTCGGTCGACCACTTGTATTTCGACATCAGGCCCGGGCGGGCCTGGTAGGCGCTGGCGCTCGACACGTCGCCGTGGAAGGCGCGATGGACGTTGTAGGGACGGATGTCGGCGATGGCGACAACGTTGAGATAGTCGGGATTGTGTGCCCCCAGGAGCACGCTCCCTTCGTCACCCGTGCCGACGATGCCCACGCGGAGCGGGTTGCCCACGCTCTTGCCATAGCCGAAGTAGATCGACCCGAGTCCGGCGCCGGTGGCGATGCCCGCGGCCACGGTGCCGGAGAGGAAGTCCCGGCGGGTGATGTTCACCGCGTCGTCGAAGTTTTCCTTGCCGATCTGCTTCTGTTCTTCGGTCAGGTTCATCCGGTCACCTCGGGAGAGAGGAGGGCGTGAGTGGGGGGAAGGTGGCGTGGGAGGGGATCAGGCGGGCGTGCTGCAGCCGCCGCAGCAGCGGGCGAGCGGGCACCAGCGCCTCAGGAAGAAGTCGAGACCGCTCCAGCCTCCGGTCGGCAGGGCGGCGATGGCGAGCAGGGCGGCGAGTTCCACCCACTGGTTGTAGGTGGGCTGGGCGCCGGCAACCCAAAAGGGCTGGGTGGCGATCACGCTGACGAGGAAGCAGGCCGCTCCCATCGCGTTGAACTTCGTCAAAAGCCCGATCACGAGGCAGGCGCCGATCGTCACGAGCGACCAGCTCACGAATCGGTCGGCCTTCCAGAGTTCGGAGGGGCCGGCGGCGGCCGCCGCCGTGCGCCTGGCGCCGTCGTCGGGGAGTTGCGCATCCCAGGCGGCCACGAGCTTATGGCCGATGGCCTGGGCGCTCGTCATCCAGCCGGCAGCCTGGGAGGCAAGTTCGCGGCGCTTCTTGGCGACCCGCTCTCGTTCAAAGGGAATTTCCTTCGACTCGGGGCGACGGGTCATCGACTCGAGCCGCGCGAGTTGTTCGCGATAGTCGGCGAGGTCGGTGCCGATGCCGTCGCAGTAGGCGGAGAGTTCGCGGCCGGCGGCGGCCAGGCTTTCGTCGGCTGCGGCACGGGCGTCGGCCGTGAGGGGCACGGCCTTCGCGCGGGCCTTCAGGAGGCTGCTCCATCCGGCGACCACGCTTGCCTGCCACGCCGTGGAGGCTTCCGCGGCGGAACGGTCATCGGCGGCACCGAGGGTGCCCGACCAGTCGCCCGTTTGGGGCAGGGTGGAACGATAGGCCTCGGCGAGCGGCCCGACCGCCGCCTTTCGGAATCCGGCACTCGACCACTCTGGGTCGCGGAGATGCGACATCCCCTCGAGGAAGAAGTGGAGCCCGCACACGATCCGAAGAAACGCGAGGGCGACGACGGCGAGGAGAGGAAGGCGCATGGGGTGCATGGGGAGGCAGCATCGGAGTGATTCCCCTCCGACTTGAATGAACTTTCAGCATACCAACGGTCTCCACCCCTCGACAGCCGCTTCAAAAGGAGCGGAGTGCGTGCCGATGGTGCCGTTCGCGGCCGTCCTGACCCGGACGGGGGAGGGCGTGAGGTTTCGGCGCTTGCACGAAAGGCCGTGATCCTGCGAAAAACTCCACCATGAGAATCGTGCTTTGCTATCCCGTCGAGCCAGTCCACGTCGCCGAGATCCAGGCGGCCTGGCCTGAGGCGACGATCGTCGATGCCGGACAGGACCGCGTGGCGGAAGAACTTCCCTCCGCCGATCTCTTCTGCGGCCACCCGAAGGTGCCCGTCCCGTGGGACAGGGTGGTCGATGCCGGACGGCTGAAGTGGATTCAGTCGTCGGCGGCCGGACTCGACCATTGCCTCGTCCCGTCGGTCATCGCTTCCGACATCATCGTGACGAGTGCCTCGGGCGTGTTGGCGGACCAGGTCGCCGAGCAGGCGGTGGGCATGGCGATCTCCTGCACGCGGCGGTTTCCGCTCTTTCTGGAGCAGCAGGCGAAGCGGGAGTTTGTGCGGCGTCCGACGCTCGATCTCACCGACGCCACGGTCGGAATCGTCGGCCTCGGCGGCAACGGCCGAAGGCTCGTGGAGGTGCTCGAGCCGTTTCGGGTGAGGATTCTCGCCACCGACTGGTTTCCGGTTCGGAAGCCAGCGGCCGTGGAGTTTTTAGGGAGCCCCGACACCCTCTTCGACATCCTGCCGCAGATCGACATCCTCTTCCTGTGCGCACCCCTCACGCATGCCACCCGCAACCTCATCGATGCCCGCGCGATCGCCCGCATGAAGAAGGGGGCCATCCTGGTCAATCTCGCCCGTGGCGCGATGGTCGAGGAAAACGCCCTCGTCGATGCCCTCGAATCGGGATATCTCGATTCGGCAGCCCTCGACGTCACGCCCGATGAGCCTCCCCGGCCCGACAGTCGCCTCTGGACGGCACCGCGGCTCCTGATCACGCCGCACGTCGGCGGCCAGTCGAAACACCGGATCGATGCGATGACGAGGTTTTTCTGCGATAATCTCGGAAGGTATCGTCGGGGGGAGCCCCTGCGGAATCTCGTGGACAAACACCTGGGCTTTCCCGAACCGCCCGACGACGGGCCCGCATCATGAGCACCACCATCCTTCAGGAGGATCGGCCGACCATCACGGCGGCGGGCGATGTCGGCAGTCGTTGCCCGGAGGAGTTTCTCGCGAAATACACCGAGATTCTCGGGGCGTCGCGGCTCAACTGGACCGAATACTACACGCTCACCAAGCGGCTCGGTGCCGGCGGTCAGGGCGTGGTGTATCTCACCACCCGTCGTGGCACCGATGGCTTCACGCTGCCGGTGGCCCTCAAGATCTTCTCGCCGGAGCGGTATGCGTCGGAAACGGCCTACCACGAGGCGATGGCCAGGATCGCCTCGGTGGCGGCCCGTGTCGCGCAGATCCAGCACGACAACCTCCTCGACGTCCACAACTTCAGCGAGCAGCGGATGATCCGCATCATGGAGATGGAGTGGATCGACGGCTACGACCTCTCGCGGCTCCTCGCGCCCGAACTCCTCGAGCGCACGCGGGCCAATGTGAGCGAGGAGCGTTGGAAATACCTCAACAACGTGATCGTCACGGCTGGGCCGAGGCAGTCGCGGCTCAAGCCCGGCGTGGCCATCGCGATCGTTCGCGAGTGCCTCGCGGCCCTCGCGTCGCTTCACCGCGAAGGCATCGTGCATGCCGACGTGAAGACGGCCAACATCATGGTGAAGCGCACGGGCAACGCGAAGATCATCGACATCGGTTCGGCCCACCCGGTCGACCAGCCGCCGCCGACGAAGACCTGCACGCCCGCCTATGCCGCGCCCGAGGTGCTCGAGGGCCGGGAGAACTCGCCGAGGTCCGACCTCGCGAGCCTCGGCTACGTGCTCATCGAAATGCTCTCCGGTCAGCCTCCCTTCGCCGGGCTTCAGTCGTTCAGCGACCTGCTCGAAGCCAAGCGATCGCTCGTGCACCGGCTTCCGCAGATCCTGCCGAGCGAGGTGACGTGCAACGAGCTTCTGATGGACTTCTGCCGCGGGCTGATCGCGGCCGATCCCGACAAGCGATTTCCTAGCGCCGAGGATGCCGACCTCAAAAAGGGGGGCGCGGCGAGTTTTCATCGTCAGCTGATCGTGGGCGGCCTGGCCAGCGAATACGAAAACGAGATCCGCGCCTGGCTCGACGAACTCGAATGAGTGCCACGCCTCAGCGCAGCCGGCGGTAGATGCCTCGGATGATGGCGGTGGTGAGGCGAGGCGCGAGACGCTTGAGCCGCCAGAGCCAGCGGGCCTGGAGGCCCACGACGACGTAGCGGCGATTGATGCGGATGGCGCGGAGCACGCGACGGGCCACGCGGTCGCTGGTCCACCACGTGAGCCCCATGCGGCGGTGCGCCTCGCGCTGCTCCACCGACGACGTGAAGTGCCAGGTGTCGAGGAGCCCCGATTGAAAGAATCCGGGGCAGACCACCGTCACACCCGGTCGGCGTCGCGGGCATTCGGCGGCGATCGCTTCGGAGAGCGCCACCACGCCCGCCTTGCTGGCCGAGTAGGCGGCCATCGACGGCGGGGCGAGCACGGCCGCGATCGAGGCGATGTTGACGAGGTGTGAGCGGCGGCGTCCTGCGCGAAGCCACGGCAGAAAGGTTTCGCAGCCGATCGCGGTGCCGAGGAGGTTGGTGTCGAGCACGCGTCGCCACTGGGAGGCATCGAGCGTGCCCACCTCGCCGGTGGCGCCGACACCCGCGGCGTTGACGAGCAGATCGAGGGCCTTCCACTGGCCCCGAAGGCGGTCGCGGAGCGACTGCCAGGCGTCGGCCTCGCGGACGTCCATGCCGATTCGCGTTTCACTTGGGTTCGCCGGGCTGGTGGTGTTCCACCGGTCGATCGCGTCGGGCAGATCGACGCAGGCGACATGCCAGCCCTCGTCGAGAAGGCGCACGGCGATCGCCCTGCCGAGGCCGCTGGCGGCTCCCGTGACGATGGCCGTGCGTGGCTCAGAGGGGTCGGACACGGGAGGGAGTGTGCCAGACGCGAGGGCGGGGAAGGGCGGCCGAGGCCGTGGCCTCAAGGCCGGGATCGACGAGTGGACGAGCGAGGGTGACGGGACTCGAACCCGCGGCCTCCAACGTGACAGGCTGGCGCTCTAACCAACTGAGCTACACCCCCGTGTTCGGGCCGGCCGGGTCGCTCGAAGCGATTCCGAGCGGCGGCATCCGGGAACGGGTGTCCAACTCGTCGAGCCGGAAGTATAGCGAACGACGGCGTCGCGGCCAGCGGGGCGCGAAACGGCGTCAGAAAATGCCCCGATCGGGCGCGAAGCCGAGGCGATTGGCCTCGTCGAGATCCTGGCGAGCCTGCCCCTCGAGGCCCATGCCGCGGCACGCGAGACCGCGATGGTGGAGCATCACCGCAAGGCCATGATCCACCGAGCGGAGCTGGTAGGCGAGTTCATCGGGGGGCATGTGGTGGACGGCGGCGGCGAGCTGCAGCCGTGTGCGGCGGGTGTCGGCGATCGCCACATTCAGCAGATCGACCGCCTCGTGATGACGCCCGAGAAGGTGAAGGACGAATCCCTTCGTGTCGAGTAGTTCGGGGCTGCCACCTTCGCCGTCTTCGAGTGCCGCATCGATGTCGGCCAGCGCCGCCTCGAGGTCACGGCCGACGAGGGCACGGATGTAGGCCCGATGGTTGAGGGCTTCCGGGTCGTTCGGGCCGGCAAGATCGACGGCCACCTGGGCGTCGGCCAAAGCCGCGTCGGTGTCGTCGAGCATGACCCGCGCGAGGGCCCGCACCCGTCGAGGCTGCGACAGCGTGGGGGCGACTTGGATCGCGTGGTTGGCGTCGGTGATCGCCCCTTGGGGATCGCGATTCTCGATCCGGAGCATCGCCCGCCAGCAGAGCAGACGGCTGCGGAGGTCGCCGTTTTTCGGAGCCCATCGGATCGCCATGCCGAGGTCGCCAATCGCGCCACGGAGGTCGTCGTGGGCCTCATGGGCCATCGCCCGTTCGAGCGACCAGTCGATCACGATCCGCGACACTGCCGGACCGATGCCTGGCGCGAGCAGGCCAGGCACGACGACGGCCGCGAGCACCCCGAGGAGGATGTAACGCTTCCACCGGTTCACCCGGGGCTTTTCCGTGGCGGTGGTGGACGCGTGGGGAAGCGGAGGCGGTCCGGCCCCGTCGGATGACGGAACGGAAAACTCCGGAGGGATCGGGAATCCTAGGCGGTCGTACTTCATCGGTGGCCCGCGCTGCTCGGCCGGCACCTCTGCGAATGAAGGCAGCCGACCGTCGCGATTGTACGTCACGCCGTCACGATCGCCTCCCGTCGCCATGCAACGCCAGTTTGACGCCCGGGAACGGGTGCCGTACCTTCGACGCAACGACCCCCGGGAGCCGCCGACATGCCGCTGTATGAGATCGAAACCGAGGCCCACATCATCATCTCGTGGGCGGGCGACGAGGAATCGGCCTCGGCCGTCGTGCACGACGCCTATCCCGGCGAGAAGATCGTGCGGCTCACACGCCGTCCCCGCGACTGCTGGGTGATTTCGAAGTCGGCGCTCGGGCTCACCGATTCCCGGTCGAATCCCTGCAGCACGGCGCGGGAGTGCCTCTCAAAGGCGGCGGGTGACAAGGTTCACGCCATCCGGCTCTACATGCAGGAAACCGGCGACGATCTCGACCGCGCCCGGAAGGTGATCGAGTCGAACATGGTCATGGGCTGGTGACACCCAGGCCGGTGTCAGGAACCCGCCGGCGCCTCGTACGACACGGGCTGAATCGACCCCTCGGGTTCGTCGCCCGCGAGGATCGTTCGGCTCGGCCGGTAGGTTGACGTGCCGCCGGGGCGATAGCCGGGATCAGGCCGTCGCGTGGGCGTTGGCGGTGCGAGCGAGGAGGGCGTTGCCGCGGGACCGATTGCCGGCATCGCGGCGGGCGCCATCGCCGGGCCCGGCTCGGCCGGCTGCATCGGCGGGAGGCCGGCGAGAGGGTCGGTGGTCGGTGGCGGTGGGGTGACGGGCACACTCGAAAACCGGCTGCCGGTGGCTGAGCCGTAGCGGGTGTCGCTGCCGCCGGACGCAGGTGCCGGAGCCGCTGAGGCCCATGCATCAGACCCACGCGCGTCGGCCACGCGCACGGGCGACGATTCAGCGGGCGCTGCCCCATAGCCGGCCGTTGCAGCCGATGCAGCCATTCCCGCAAACGCTCCCGAGGGCGATGCGGCGGGCAGGGTGTCGGTGGGGGGCGTCGGGCCGGATGCGGCGTTGCCATACGGGCCAACCTGCGGCGCGATGCCGGCGAGGCCTCCGGCAGTCGTCGCCGGTGCCGCGGCGGCGGTTGTCGCCGGTGAGACTGGGGCCACCGAGGGCGACGGGGTGGAGCCGTAGGTCACCGCCGACGGAACACTCGTCGTCGGGGACGTGGCCGCGACCTGCGCCACGCCCGATCCGTTTGCCTTGTCGAGCACATAGCCTTCCGGCGTGCTCGTGGTCGGATAGGGCTTGGCGGTGGTGGAGGGCTTGGCCACGTCGTCGGAATCAGAGGCAAGTTTTGCGGGATCGGTGCCACCGAGCGACCACCACGACGGCTTGGCCGTCCACGAACTGCCTGACTTGCAGCCCACGGCCGTCAGGGCCAAAGCGAGCGCGAGGCCGCGGCCACAGGGACCGAGCACGGGGCGGCGCGGCGTCGACACGATCATGAAAAAAGCCTCCGGACGGAATCCTTATTCCCTGGAAAAAGGGGGAATACGGTTCCGTCCGGAGGCGAGTCAATGCCGGACGTGGGCGGGCCTACTTCGAGGCCGCGTAACGCTTGCTGACAGCGTCCCAGTCGATCACGTTGTAAAACGCGTTGACGTAGTCGGCCCGGCGGTTTTGGTAGAGCAGGTAATACGCGTGCTCCCACACGTCGATCCCCAGCAGCGGCTTGTTGCCGTGCATGATGGGGCTGTCTTGGTTGGCGGTGCTCTCGATCAGGAGCTTGCCCGTCTTGTCAGCCGAGAGCCAGGCCCAGCCGCTGCCGAATCGGCCCATGGCCGCCTTCGTGAACTCCTCCTTGAATTTGGCGAAGTCGCCAAACACCGACCGCACGGCCTCGGCCAGCGCGCCCGACGGCTCGCCACCCTTGCCCTTGCCGAGCGACTCCCAGAAGAGGCTGTGGTTGGCATGGCCACCGCCGTTGTTGCGAACGACGGTGCGGATCGCCTCGGGCACCTTCTCGAGGTCGGCGATGAGCTTCTCAACCGGCAACGCCGCCAGGTCGGCGTGGCCTTCGAGGGCCTTGTTGACGTTGGTCACGTATGCCGCATGGTGCTTGTCGTGATGGATCTCCATCGTGCGGGCGTCGATCGAGGGCTCCAGCGCGTCGAAGGCGTAGGGGAGGGGCGGCAGCGTGTAGGCCATGGCGGAATCTCCGGGGCGGGAAAGGCGATAAAGAGTGCGAGGGTCAACGCCGGGATCGTAGCCGACCCGGCCACCACCGGCAAATCACGACAGGCCGACGACCCTGCGGGTCGAGGCGGTTGCGCCGGTGGTGCACGGGACACCGTCGGTGCCGAACCTGCACGGCATGCCTCCTCTTCGGCCGCGGTGCCGACGAGTGCACCAGCCGTCGCAGCCCTGCCGATCCCCTTTCATGGGATCGTCGCCGCGCCGACGGGCCGCTTCGGCGGCGCCGTGCGGTGGTGCGCGCGTCCCGTGTCGGCAAGGAGTGCCGACGCCCGACGACTGCGAATGGATTCGAGCGAACACCATGGCCCTCTCTGCAACCCAGCGCCGCGATCAGCGCCGGCGGCTGGTGCTCTCCTGGAGACGCTCCGCCGGCACGGCGGGGCCCGTCACGAACGAGCCGACGCGCGGTGTGGCGGGGTATGAGCCCGAGGCGCATCCCAATCGGCAGAAGGGGCCGGCGGTGCTCGTGCCCACCGGCCTCGGCGGGCTGTCGCTCGCGATCATCGCCATCCTCCTTCCCGTTGGCGGCGCGACCATCGCCGGGGCCAGCGAGATGCTCTTTGGTCAGCGGCTCTTTGTCGGGGGAGGCCGTTTCACCCGAACACTCGCCCTTCTTGGCGATCTCGTCGATGCCCGCGGCTCGGCGACGCTGCAGGTGTGGCTTGCCGAGGTCTATCTCTTGCTGGCGGCGGTCGTGGCGCTCGTGGTGCGGCAGATGCGACGGCATCGTCGCGACGACTACAAGGGGCGGTTTCGTGCCTGGGGATGGATGGCGACGCTCCTCGTGATCACGGCATGTGCCGGCGTGATGCCACTGGGGAGGCTCGTGGGCATGGCGATGATGGAGGCCACCGGCATCGCCTTCGGGCCCGACGGCCTTGGCTGGTGGACGGCACTCGCGTCGACGCTGCTGGTGGCGGTGTCGCTCTGGGCGGTGCTTCCGCTGCACGAACGCTTCGCCACGGCCGTGTGGCTTGGACTGGCGCTTGCGGCATGGGGGGCCTCGGCCGCGAGTCCGTGGCTTGGCGCCGCTGATCCGCGGCTGAGACTCGCCGCAGTGGCGGCGTGGCCTCTGGCTGCCGCGTGCTCACTCGTGGCGATGCTTGCAGCTGCCCGTTCGGTGATCCGCGAGATCAAGGGAGAGGGCGGGGCGGTGCGACGGGAGCGGGCCGTGAAGGCCACTCGCGCGTCGGCCCGAGAGATCGTCGTTCCCGGTGAGGATGAGGCACCAGCCGACGACGAGGCCGTCGAGTCGTTTGCCGAGGAATCGGACGATCACCAGACCGAGTTTGTGGATGGCTCGGACCACGGGCACCGCCACCTGTCGAAGGCTGAGCGGAAGCGGCTGAAAAAGCTTGCACGGATGAACGGCGACGCGGCTTGAGTAGGCTAGGGCCCGCCCCGAGGCCGAGTGTCCCGCCCCGTCTTCCCGCCGGAGCCCCATGAGCATGACCGTTCGCACCCGTTTCGCCCCGAGCCCGACCGGCTACCTGCACATCGGGGGCGTTCGCACGGCCCTGTTCAACTGGCTCTTCGCGCGCCGGCATGGCGGTCAGTTCATCCTTCGGATCGACGACACCGACGCCGAGCGCAACATCGAAGGGGCCCTGCAGCCGATCCTCGACGGCCTGAAGTGGCTCGGGATCGATTGGGACGAGGGCCCCGGCGTGGGCGGGCCTCATGCGCCCTACTACCAGTCGCAGCGGGCGGCGAATCACAAGGCCGCGGCGGCGGCGCTGCTCGCCTCGGGTCATGCCTATCGCGACTTCGCGCGTCCTGAGGAGCTCGACGATGAACGCAAGGCGGCGCAGGCCGCCGGCAAGCCCTTCCTCTACAGCCGTCGGTTTGCGGCGTTTGACGAGGAGACCGCGCGGCGGTTTGAGGCGGAGGGGCGGCAGAGTGTGGTCCGCCTCAAGATGCCCCGCGAGGGCTCGCTCGTGATCGACGACCAGGTGCGGGGCCGGGTGGAGTTTGCGTGGGAGCGCGAGCAGGATCATGTGATCCAGCGGGCCGATGGCTCGTGCCTCTACCACCTCGCGAGCGTCGTGGACGATCACGATCTGGCGATCACGCACGTGATCCGTGCCGAGGAGCATCTCTCCAATACGCCGCGGCAGGCGTTCATCGCGCTGTCGCTCGGCTATCCGCTTCCCACCTACGCCCACCTGCCGCTCGTGGCCGAGCCGGGGAGCCGCACGAAGCTCTCGAAGCGGAAGCTCGCGCAGTATCTGAAAAACGCCGACTTCAAGCAGGTGATGGATCACGGCCAGCGGATCGCCGACCGCGTGGGGCTCACCACGGAGGCCGACACCTTCAATCCGGTGATCGTCGATTTCTACCGCGAGGTGGGCTACCTGCCGTGGGCGATCGACAACTACCTCGCGCTGCTCGGCTGGTCGTACGACGACAAGACGGAGTTTTTCAGTCGTGAAGAACTCATCCAGCATTTCACGCTCGAGCGGATCAACTCCTCGCCGGCGAGCTTTGATCCGAAGAAGCTCTGGGCGGTGCAGGACCACTACATGGGGGCGCTCTCCGTCGACGACAAGCTCGCCCTGATGCTGCCGATGCTCGTGAAGGCGAAGCTCGTGGCCGATCCGCCATCGGCCGAGGCGGTCGCGACGGTGCGCAAGGTGATCGAGGCCTCGGGCGACCGGCTGAAGGTGGCGGGCGACATCCTCGCCTACGCCGACTTTTTCCTGATGGATGATCCGCCGCTCGACGAAGCGGCCGTGAAGCAGCGGCTGGCGAAGCCCGGGGCCGGGGATCTGCTGCGGGCGTATGCGAAGGCGATCGAAACGGCCGAGCCCTTTGAGCCGGCCGCGCTCGAGGCCGCGCTCAAGCAGGTGGTGGAGGGTGCGGGGGTGAAGGTGGGCGACCTCGTGCATGCCGTGCGCGTGGCGGTGACGGGCAAGACGGTGGGGCCTGGCCTCTACGACTGCCTGGCGATCCTCGGTCGCGAGCAGTCACTCGCGAGAATTGCCCGCGCGCTGCCGCGGTGCGGTTAACTGTCGTCCGCTGATTCGTCCCTGAATCGGCCGTTTCGTCCGAGATGCCGGGGGGTCGTGTTCGCCGCGCACCCGATTCGTCCCTGCCCATGCCCGATTCGTCACTTTGACGATGGTGGAAGGGAGCGACCATTGATCCGCCCTTGGTCGCTCGTATTCATTGCAGATGTCTGGTCCTCAGACACGCAGTGAAACGCTCGCTGCGTCCCTCCGAAGAAAGGAATGCCGAGCCATGTTGTCGCACCGATGGTCAACGATCAGGAGGCTCGCCGGTTGCGCTGCTGTCGCATTTTTCACGGCGGGTTGGCTCGTTTCACGAAGCGGGAGCCCCCTCGTGTCAAAGCTCACGTCGTTCCGATTTTCGTTCGGTTTGCGGCGAATCGCGGCCGTTGTGCTGGCCATCACGTTCGTTTCATGGGCCGCGGTCGGCAGGCCGGCCGATCCATTGAATCTGAAGTTCGACTTTTCGAACCTCACCTACGCGCCGGGCCCGTACGTGTCGCTTTACAACGGCGGGGCGTCATCGCTTTCGGGCTCCAATATCTTCGTGTCGTTTCAGGCAGGCACGTTTTCGGGAACGATCGGAGGCACGGCATCGCTATCGCTGTCCAGCGGCACGTGGACCTACACAACCACGTCGAGCACGACGACCTATACCTCGATCATGAGCCAGTCATTTTCTGCACAGGAGCTTCAGGACAACGGATTCCAGCTCGGATCGATTGGCGCCGGCCGGATCATCTTTTCGTACGGTACCAACGCCTACGGCTATGGCGCGAGCGGCACAGCAAGTGTTAGTCCGCCTGGAACGCCTCTCTCCAGCGGAAGCACACGATATAGCGTCGCCGAGATCAACTACAACGCCGGCAACGGTGTCGATCTGACGAACATTGACCAGTTCGGAGGCGCTCTGCAGATCACTGCCCGAAACTCATCCAACGTGATTGTCGCCTCGACTGGCAATACGAAGTCATCCCAGCAGTTCATGACCGACATGGTGAACATCGCGGGCGGTACGACATCGCCGTTGGTCGTCATGAGCGGATCGCAGGTTGCGAGCGTCACGGGTCCAAGCGTGTGGAATGGCGCCCCGTCAGTCACCGCCGCGGCCTACGGCGACCTCCAGCAGTACATAGGGACTGTGGCCAGTGGCAGCGGAAGCACGGCCCTGAAGAGCCCAACCCTTACCAACATCATCGACAACGGTTTTCCCGGTGGATTGGGGGCGATTGCGTTCCTGACGAGTTCGACTGCTGGGAACTCACTGACAACGGGATCGAACTATCAGTTGGGCTATTCCTTTACGCCCACCGTCACGCCTTCTGGAACGCTGGCGAGTGTGTCGTTCACCGGAAGTGTGAGTGTTCTCTCGCAGGCGACGCCCGCATCGGGCCCGGTCGCCCACACATATAACGGGCTCACGTTCACCATCGCGTCGGGCTCGTCCATGGACTCCTATCTGGCATCCGGCGGTCCGACGTCGTTCACGAACATCGCTCTCTCTGGCTCAGGCTGGACGCAGTTCTCGCAGGATTTTGCCAACGTCATCAGCGGCACCCCCGGGGCCAACGCCACCTATGCGGCGCCTCTTCCAGCCATTGTCGGCGGCAGCAACTCATCGAACAACGCTGAATATGGTCAAGTCATCCAGAAAGTGATGGGTGATTTTCAGGAGGCGGTAACGGCCGGCCTCTACGGAAACACGATGTCGGGGAGTTACTCGTATTTCCAAAACAACTTAACCACCCCGGTGTCAGGAACCGGCACAATCGGCGAACTGACCAGCGCGATCTGGTGGCAGAACCCCCAGTTCGCGTACTCGAACACCGATCCCCTTGCGAAGAATCTCTTCGCCAACGAGGTTTTTCCGAATACGTTCGTCACGGGGACCGGTGGGTTCTCGGCCTCTGGCGGAGGTGTGTACGGTGCCCCCTACGATGACCGATTTGGCAGTTTGATAGATCCGGCGTTGTCGCAGTGGAAGAACACGTTCCCGCTGCCGACTGACGGAGGGTCGCTCACGATCAACTTCTTCGAGGGCGTGCCCGTTCCCGAGCCGTCCGCGGTGGCACTCTTCGCCGTGCCGGCGGCCACGCTCGGCGGCCTCGCATGGCGGCGGTCGCGACGGACTCGCCGAAAGGGTTGAGCAACCCCGCACCAGACCGCCATGACATCAACATGGCCGTTGATCACCGGGACGCAGCTCTTTCGAAACGGAAGGGGCTGCGTTTCCTTTTTGCTCACTCCGCCAGCGACACGCGGATGACCTCGGCGTCGTTGCGGACGACGATCGACTTGTTGGCATACGCCGGGGCGCACCACACCACGGGACGGCCGAAGGCGTTGTTCGTGGGCTCGAGCAGATGGGCCCGCGAGAGTTCCTCATAACCCTGCGGCGTGAGCCGTGCGATCACGAGATCGCCCGTCTCCGTAAAGAGGAAGCAGCGGGCAGGCTGCACGCCGTCGTCGTGCCGCGTGAGAAACGCCGTGCCTGAGCCGGCCGGCCGCTCGCCGAGCGGGCCGCCTCCCTTCCAGGCGAAGTCGCCCTCGGGCACCCGCATCGCCCGCAGTTCGCCGTTCTCGTGAAAGCCGTAGACGAGGCCATCGGCCACGATCGGCTGCACGTTCACCGCCGAGATCGCCTGCTTCGGCTTGTTCCGCCACACGACGTCCACGCCGGGCACGTCGGCCTTGAGCTTGAGCATCAGGTTCTTGCCCTGGTAGCCGCCCACGTAGAGGAAGTCGCCGATGCGAACGGGCGTCATGATGATCGAGCCGTTATCGGCGTTGTAGGGCGTTTCCCAGAGGAGCTTCCCCGTCTCGGGCTCGACGGCATACACGCCGTCGGGCTTCACGAGCACGAGCTGCCGCACCCCCGCCGCCTCGATGATCGACGGGGGCACGTAGCCCTGCTCCGGGGCTTTTCCCGTGCGCCAGATCTCCTTGCCCGTTTTCAGGTCGAAGGCGGCCGCATGGGCCACGTCGGTGCCCACCACGCACACGAGCCGATCGCCATCCACAAGCGGATGGCTCGCCCAGCCCCAGAGAGCCGCCTTCGTCGCATAGTCTTTCTTGAGGTCACGGCTCCAGACGACCGCGCCTGTTGCCGCCTCGAAGCAAAAGAGATCGCCCTCGGCGCCGAGCGTGTAGACGCGGCCGTCGTGCACCGTGGGCGTGCACCGAGGCCCGGCCGGATAGGAGATCGTGTAGGTGACCGGAACCTCGTGCTTCCAGAGGATCTTCCCCGTGCCCTCGTCGAGGCAGAGCACCCGCTCACGGCCAGTGGAGGCCTTCCGCTCGAAGTTGGCCACCTTCGCATCGGCATCGGTGACATAGTCGGTCACGAAAACCCTGCCACCGGCGATCGCGGCACCCGCGTAGCCCCCGGCGATCGGCACCCGCCACAGCACCTTCGGGCCTGCGGCAGGAAACGTGGTGACGATTCCCTGCTCCCGCCACACGCTGTCTCGGGATGGGCCCATCCACTGCGTCCACTCGTCGGCGCAGGCCATCGATGAACACGCCACCAGGATCATCAGAAGCCAGGATGTGTTCAGCGGCATGCGTGGGGCTCCGGAGGGCGGGGTTTTCATTCGATCGACGGCAGGCATAATCTCTCCGGTCTTCGTACCCCCATCAGGATAGCCCCTCATGCCGCTGCTTGTCGTCGGAAGCGTTGCCCTCGATTGCGTCGAAACCCCCACCGACAAGCGCGACGACGTGCTCGGCGGCTCGGCTGTGTTTTTCTCCTACGCCGCCAGCTTCTTCTCGCCCGTCAAGATGATCGGCACCGTCGGCGAAGACTGGCCGAAGCAGCACACCGCCTTCCTCGAAAAGCGGGGCATCGACACCTCCGGCATCGAAACGATCGCCGGCGGCAAGACATTTCGCTGGCGGGGCCGCTACCTCCCCAACATGAACGATCGCGAGACGCTCGAGGTGCACCTCAACGTGTTTGGCGAGTTCAAGCCGAAGCTGCAGACCAATCACCGCGACAGCAAGTTTGTGTTTCTCGGCAACGCGTCGCCCGTGACGCAGCTCTCCGTGCTCGACCAGGTGCCCGAGGCGAAGCTCACCGTGGCCGACACGATGGATCTCTGGATCAACATCCAGCGGGATGAGCTCGAGACGCTCCTGAAGCGGATCGACGGGCTCGTGCTCAATGATTCCGAGGCCAAGCTGCTCGCCGAGGATGAAAACCTCGTGCGGGCGGGGCATGCCGTGCGGAAGATGGGGCCGAAGTTCGTGGTGATCAAGAAGGGGGAGCACGGGGCGATGTTTTTCAGCGAGCACGAGATGTATGTGCTCCCGGCCTACCCCACGCCGCAGGTGCTCGACCCGACCGGCGCGGGCGACTCCTTCGCCGGCGGCATGATGGGCCATCTCGCCAGCAAGGATCGCTACGATCCGCAGACGCTCAAGGAAGCCCTCGCCTACGGCGTGGTGACGGCGAGCTACACGGTTGAGGATTTCAGCCTCGACCGTCTGGCCAACATCGACCGCAACGACCTCGACCGCCGCGTCGCCGAATACCGGCAGATGCTGACGTTTTGACTTCACGCGAAACACCGGCATCCTGCCGGTTTGCGCTTGGGCCCGGCGTGGGCGAAGCCAAGGTTCGCCTGGCCGGGCACGCCGCCATCGTGGCGCCGTCACGCGAAACACCGGCATCCTGCTGCCTGCCCGTCCAAGCCCAAGGCCGTGAGGCCTGGGACAGGCACCGCCACCCCATCCGACGCGGCTGAGCGCGACGGCCGAAATCCAGCCCTCACGCCGTTCACGCCCGTGGTCAGGACGACTATGCTCATGCGGTCGATCACCACGAGTCGCCGACGGGAGACGGCACTGCCATGAAGAAGCTGCCACGGACGCCAGGGCAGGGGGGCTGGGAGCCGCTGCTTCAACTGCTTCGCACGTTTCGAGACGAGCGCGACTGGAAGCAGTTTCACAACCCCAAAGACCTCGCCGCCGCCATTGCGATCGAGGCCGGGGAACTGCAGGAGCACTTCCTCTGGAGAACCCGGGAGGAGGTGGATGCCGACCTCGCCGAGCCGGCCCGCCGTCAGGCCGTCGTGGATGAGTTTGCCGATGTGGTGATCTGTGCCCTGCTCCTCGCCGACTGCCTCGGGATCGATATCGACGCGGCGGTGCGTGACAAGACCGCCGCCAACGCCAAGAAATACCCCGTGTCCAAGGCGAAGGGGACCGCCCGGAAATACACAGAACTCCGCCGCGGCAGCCGGAAGAGCTGATTTTTGCGGTGTGTACGGGTGTTCAGAAATTCTGCTTGCCGCCCGGCCCGCCAGCCGATAGTATACCCGCGTTCAGTGTTCGTTTTCGCGGCAAATCGCTCGATTCATGGTGGCGAAGCAACCACCCCGACGACGTGCCGGGAAGCGTGGGAGATGGTCGCCATGGTGACGGCAGTTGCAGGAGCGAATGGTCGGATGGGCAAAAAGGACGACAAGGAAAAGGACGTGCGGGCGTCGAAGGGGCAGGACAAGGTCGCAGACAAAGCCTCTGAAAAGGGGAAGAAGGTGGCCAAGGTCGGTCCGGCCTTCCTCGACGACAACCCGACGCTTCGAAACACACTCGCTCAAATCGAAAAAGAGTTTGGCGAGGGCTCGATCATGCCGCTGGGCTCCGAAGCCCAGGCGCCGATCGAAGGCATCTCGTCAGGCAGCCTGTCCGTCGATCTGGCGCTCGGCGGCAAGGGCTTTCCGCGAGGCCGGATCATCGAGGTGTTTGGTCCTGAATCGAGCGGGAAAACCACCATCGCGCTCCATTCCGTGGCCGCCGCCCAGCGGGCCGGTGGCATCGCGGCCTTCATCGATGCCGAGCACGCGCTCGACCCGAGCTGGGCCAAGAAGCTTGGCATCTCGCTCGAGAGCCTGCTCGTGAGCCAGCCGACGAGCGGTGAAGAAGCCATGCACATCGCGGAGATGCTCATCAAGAGCAACGCCGTCGACATCATCGTGATCGACTCCGTCGCCGCGCTCGTGCCCCAGAAGGAACTCGACGGCGAGATGGGCGATTCGTTCGTGGGGCTCCAGGCCCGGCTCATGAGCCAGGCGATGAGGAAGCTCACGGGAGCCATCGCCAAGAGCAAGACGACCGTGATCTTCATCAACCAGATTCGTGAGAAGATCGGGGTGATGTTTGGCAGCCCCGAAACCACCCCAGGCGGGCGGGCGCTGAAGTTTTATTCCTCCTGCCGGGTCGACGTCCGCCGGATCGGAACCCTCAAGGACGGCGAAGATGTCGTTGGCCAGCGGGTGAAGGTGAAGGTTGTGAAAAACAAGGTGGCCCCGCCGTTCCGCGTGGCGGAGTTCGACATGATGCACGCAGACGGAATCAGCGTGGAGGGCGACATCCTCGATCTGGCGATCGCCGCCAAGCTGGTCGACAAGACCGGCACCTGGCTGCGGTATGGCGAGACACACCTTGGCCAGGGGCGGGAGAAGGCCCGCCAGTTCCTCAAGGACAACCCCGACGTGGCGAAGGAGCTTCGCGAGAAGATTCTCGCATCGAAGGATGCGGTGATCGCCATAGCCGCCAACGACGGCGGCGAGTGATTGCCGCCGAGGCGAGACGAAAATAATCCCCCCAGTCCGCCCACGGGAGGCCGACCCAAGCGGCCGCTCGTGGGCGGCGTCGTTGGTGCGAGAGCGACGGTTTCGCGAGGCCATGCCGGGGCGGCATCGCGTCGTTGTGGCAGGCATGGGTATAGTGTCGGCCCCGCCGGTGGTTTCCGGCGGATTCCCCGGGAGCCGATGGCGACATGAAGGCCGATGACCTCCGCGAAGCGTACCTCGCGTTTTTCGAGTCGAAGGGCTGCGTTCGCCGCCCCAGCGACGTGCTCGTGCCGCGATGGGACCCTTCAGTGCTGTTCACGCCTGCCGGCATGAACCAGTTCAAGGATCACTTCCTCGGCAAATGCAAGCTGGAGTTCACCCGGGCCACCACCTGCCAGAAGTGCCTGCGCACCGGCGACATCGACAACGTGGGGCGAACGCCGCGACACCACACGTTTTTCGAGATGCTCGGCAACTTCTCGTTTGGCGACTACTTCAAGCGGGAGGCGATTCACTGGGCGTGGGAGTTTCTCACGTCGAAGAACTGGCTGCACATCGCCCCCGAGAAGCTTTCCGTCACCGTCTATCAGGACGACAACGAGGCCTTCGCGATCTGGGCCGATGAGATCGGTGTGCCCACCGCGAAGATCACCCGCATGGGCGAAGACGACAACTTCTGGCCGGCGAGCGCCCCGAGCCAGGGGCCTGACGGCGTGTGCGGGCCCTGCAGCGAGATCTTCTACCGCATGCCGGACGGCAGCGACGTGGAGATCTGGAACCTCGTCTTCACGCAGTTCAACCGGATCGGGGCGCCTCCCGACAACCTCCATCCGCTCCCGAGCCGCAACATCGACACCGGCATGGGGCTCGAGCGCACCTGCGCCATGCTGCAGGGCGTTGACAGCAACTTCCACATCGACATTCTCCGTCCGCTCGTCGAGGCGGTGGCCGAGGTGTGTGGCCGGAAGTATGAGGCCGCCACCGACGACGGCCGACGCATGCGGCGGATTGCCGACCACGTGCGCGCCTGCACGTTTGCGATCCACGAGAACGTGCTGCCGGGAAACAACGAGGAGAAGTATGTCGTCAAGCGACTCCTCCGACGGGCCGTGCTCGATGGTCGGCAGATGGGCATGCAGGAGGCCTTCCTCCACAAGCTGCCACCGGTGGTGGCGGAGATGATGCGAGTGCCCTATCCAGAACTCCGCGACACCACCGAGCGGGTCGCCGCGGTGATCGAACGCGAGGAGGAGTCGTTTCTCGCGACGATCGACGGCGGCCTCGATCGCATCGAGCGTCTCTTCGCCGGCATCGGCTCTGCGGGGAAGGCCACGGTGCCGGGGGGCGATGCGGCCGAACTCTACACCACCTACGGCTTTCCTCCAGAACTCCTCGAAACGCTCGCCGCCGAGCGCAACTGCGGCTTCGACTGGGAGGGCTTTCGGGCGGCGATGGAGGAGCACGGCCTGAAGTCGGGAGCCGGCACGCGGGTGGAGGTGTTTACCTCAGGGCCCCTCGACGCGCTCAAGAAGACGATGCACGGTTCGGAGTTTGTCGGCTACGACACGATCAAGGCCGAGGGGAACGTGGTGGGCATCATCGCGCAAGACTCGCTCTGCGATCGTCTCGACGAGGTGGGGCATGCCAAGCCCGTGACGGTGGTGCTCGACCGCACGCCGTTCTATGGCGAGTCGGGCGGTCAGGTTGGCGACACCGGCCGGCTGACCTGGCCTGGTGGGGAGTTTGAGGTGACCGACACGCTCCGCGAAGGCGGCTTCATGCTCCATGTGGGGCACCTGCGGAAGGGCACGCTCTCCCTGGGGGGCACGCTCACGGCGGAGGTTGATCCAGCCCGCCGCGCCGCGCTCCGTCGGGCCCATTCGGCCACGCACCTGCTTCATGCCGCCCTTCAGCACCACCTCGGAACCCACGCCGTGCAGCAGGGGTCGAAGGTGGATGCTGACCTGCTGCGATTCGACTTCTCCCACACCAGTTCCATCGACCACGACACGCTTCGGGCGATCGAGGGCATGGTCAACGAGGGTGTGCTGGCGGCGGTGCCGGTGACGGCCCAGCTGCTGCCGCTCGCGGAAGCCCGCCACGCCGGCGCCATGATGCTCTTCGGCGAAAAATACCCCGACGTCGTGCGGATGGTGTCGATGGAGGGAGTGAGCCGCGAACTCTGCGGCGGCACGCATGTTTCGAGCACCGGCCAAATCGGGCTCGTGCGGATCGTGGGCGAGGAGAGTGTGTCGGCCGGCACGCGACGCATCACGGCGATGACCGGGGCGAAGGCCCTCGAGCGATTCCGCAGCGCCGAGCAGACGCTCGCCGACGCGGCCTCAACCCTCAAGGTTCCGGTGGGCGAACTGCCGCATCGACTCGGCTCGCTCGTGAAGGAGCTTCGTGATCTCAAGAAGGCCAAGCCGGCCGCCGCGTCGGCGGCCCTGTCGGCCGACGACCTGCTCAGCGGAGCCGCCTCGATCGGCGGCACCCGGATCGTCGTGGCCGACGCCAAGGGGGGCGATGCCGGTGCGATGCGCCAGTGCATCGATCTCCTGCGGCGAAAGGGGAGCCCGATCGCGGTGCTGCTGGGCAGCGTCGAGGGCGACAAGGTGACGATCGTGGCCGGCATCTCCCGCGAACTCGAAGAGCGAGGGCTCTCCGCGGGCGTGTGGATCAAGGATGCCGCCAGCGTGGTGGGAGGCAAGGGGGGAGGACGCCCGGATCTCGCCCAGGCCGGCGGCAAACTCGTCGACCAACTGCCGGCCGCGCTGGCCGCGGCCCGGCAGTCGATCGAGAAACTGCTCGGGGCGTGATCCTCCGATCAACGCCCGTCGGAGAAGCGATCAGCCGGCGAGCTCTTCGATTGCCGTGATGGCGGCATCGTAGTCGGGCTCACTCGCCACTTCCTTCACCACCTGGGCGTATCGCACGATGCCGTCCTTGTCGAGGACGAACACGGCACGGGCCAGGATCTTCAGCTCGTCGATCAGCACGCCCCAGGCGTTGCCGAAGGCACGCTCCATGTAGTCGCTGCCACTTCGCATCGCCTTGATCCCCTCGGCGCCGCAGAAACGGTTCATGGCGAAAGGAAGGTCGAGGCTGACGGTGAGGGCGTTGATCTTCTCGCCGAGCGAGGCAAGCCGCTGGTTGAAGGTTTTGGTCTGCACCTGGCACACCGGCGTGTCGAGCGAGGGCACGACGCTGATGATCGTCGGCTTTCCGAGCACCGAGGCCTTGGTGATGTGCTCCATCCCGTTGGGGCCGAAGCAGGCGAGGTCGAAGTCGGGGGCGGCGGAACCGACCGCAACTTCCGAGCCGGCGAGGGTGAGAGGGTTGCCCTTGAAGGTGACGGCGCCGTGACGGGACATGGTCGGAATCTCCTGGAAGTAGGGGCGGCAATCGGCCGCGAACGCTGGCAGTATTGCCAGCAGGAGCCTTGCGGCAAGCCCGACAAGGTGTCCGGGCGGCCAGACGGGGGTTTTGGCGCGAACCCTGGGGCCGGACTTGCCCGATTTCCCTTTTGCGGTGGATCATGATCTTGCCAGGGGCTGTGTCTCGGTGAGACGCAGGCGGCGCATGCTCGACGGTGTTCACGACATCACAGGGAGGATTCCTCATGGAAGTGTCGCGTTCGGATGGTGCGTCTTGTGGTGATCGACCGGGCCGCGCGGCGTGGGCCATGACGGTCGATCGTGGCCCCGACTGGGTGTTTCTGCGGCTTGATCCGGCCGCCTCGCCCCCAGAGGATGATCGCCCGCTGGCCGAGCGGCTCTGGGAAGTGGCCCAGACCCACGGTGCCCATCGCGTGGTGGTGGAGTTTGATCACATCCCTTCGATCGACTCGTCGCTCATCGAGGCGATCACGGTGTTGAGCCTCCGGGTTCACGATGCCGGCGGACTGCTTCGGGTGTGCGGGCTGTCCGAGGCCGCCCTCACACGGCTGCGGTCGTCGGTGCGGGCTGATCAGGTGCCGCACTTCGAGTCGCGGTTTGAGGCGGTGGGGGCGAAGCTCGGGGTCGGCGCATGAAGGCGATCGGTCGCGCGGGGCAGGTTGTGGGGCTCACGGTTCCGGCCGTGGCGGTGATGATGGAGTTGACGGGCCGCATCAGCTCGGGGCCGATGCTGAGCATGCTCGTGTTTTCGGTATGCTGCTTCGGCATCGGGCGGATCCTCGAAGGATACGCCGGCTCCTGAATCCCATCCCTCCTCCCGAGATTGTCCGCCGTGCTGCCACCCTTGATTCTCCAGCCGATCTATCGTCGCTATATCTGGGGCGGACGCGGATTCGAAAAGGCGTTTGGACGCACCCTTCCCGCCGGCGACGATTTTGCCGAGTCATGGCAGCTCGTGGACCGCGGGGCCGACCAGAGTTGCGTGGCCGCCGGTCCGCTCGCCGGCACGACGCTCCACGAGCTGATGGCAACGCGGCGGAAGGAGCTCATGGGACGGCACGCCGCGTTCGAGGCGTTTCCGCTGCTCTTCAAACTCCTCGACTGCCATCTCGATCTATCGGTGCAGGTGCATCCCGACGATGCCCGCGCCGCCCTGCTCGATCCGCCTGACCGGGGCAAGACCGAAGCGTGGTATGTGATCGCCGCCGAGCCCGGCAGCAGGATCTTCGCCGGGCTCAGGGATGGTGTGAGCCGCGACACCTTCGCAGAGGCGCTTCGCGCCGGCCGATGCGAGGAGGCCATCCATGCCTTCGAAGTGCATCCTGGCGATTGTGTGTTTATCCCGGCCGGCACGATGCACGCGCTCGGAGCGGGGCTCCTCGTCGCCGAGATCCAGCAGTCGAGCGACGTCACCTACCGGCTTCACGACTGGAATCGGTTGGGGCCAGACGGCATGCCGCGGCCGCTCCATGTCGAAGCCGGCCTGGAAGCCACCACCAGGCTCGGGCCGGTGGCGCCCGTCATGCCCGCTGCCACCGACGATCCCTCGGTGCGTCGACTCGTGACGTGCGACTACTTCATCTTCGAGGAGGTTCGTCCGTCACACGCCTGGGAGGTCGGGGGGGACGATGTCTGCCATTTCCTCGCCGTGCTCGACGGCGAACTCACGTTCGATGCGTCATGGAACCTCCCCCCGCTTCGTGCTGGCGACGGCGTGCTGCTGCCGGCCTGCCTCGAACGGCAGCGGCTGACGGCGTCGGGCGGGTCGCCGCGGTTTCTCCACGTGACGCTTCCCTGACGCCGATCGCTCACGGGATTGGGCCGTCATCGGCCGGGAAACCGGCCTTGGGAGGGGCTGGGGCGGCCCCTACACTCCCACGCCCCAGCGCCGGAGCCTCCATGCGCCGAATCTGCCTCATGGTCTGTGCCCTCCTCGTCATCGCGACGCTGGCCTCGGGCTGCGCGTCGCTCGGCAAGCCGAAGTGGCTCGAACCGCTCCCGGCAAAGAGTCAGCAGCGTCGGGCCGTTCGCTTCGATCCGTTCATGGAAAACGACATCGGTCCGTCGCTGTTTCGCCAATACACCACCCTCGACGGCACGCGGCCTCGCGACTACGCCGAACCGGTCGCGGAGGTGAAGCGATCGAGGTGGTGGGCGCAGCCGCTGCGGTGATCTGCCGCATCCCGGGCCCGTGTGTATGATCGGGGACGGCGTCCGAAGGCCCTTTCGTGGCCACGGCCGCCCCCTCCGGAGCCCACCTTGATGCCCGCCCCCGATTCCCGCCCCCCTCGTGGCCGACGCCCTCAGCGTCCTGGTCGCCCCTCCCAGCCCCCGCGCCCCGGGGCCTTTCATCGCGATGCGCGTCCGAAGCCGCCTGGACGGATGCCGCGGCGCGACGATGAGCGGGCTGTTCCGGCGGCGGCCGACGACGGCCTCGAGCGGCTGCAGAAGGTCTTGGCGTCGGCCGGACTGGGCAGCCGTCGAGCCTGCGAGGAGTTGATCACGACGGGTCGCGTCGAGGTGGATCGCCAGGTCGTCACCACGCTCGGCACACGCGTGGATCCCCTGTCCCAGGAGATCCGGGTCGATGGCGAACGGCTGCCCAACCCGAAGCGGGTGGTCTTCATGCTCAACAAGCCGGTGGGTGTGGTCACCACCAACGTCGATCCCGCCGGCCGTCCACGCGTCGTCGATCTCGTGCCGGGTGACCATCGGCTTTTCGCCATCGGCCGCCTCGACCGCATGAGCGAAGGCCTGATCCTCCTTACCAACGACGGCGGTCTGGCCAATCTGCTCGCCCATCCGCGGTATGGAGTCGAGAAGAAATACCTCGTGCAGGTGGCCGGCGTTCCCACGCCGGAGCTGATCGACAAGCTCCAGCGGGGCATTCGGCTCGCCGAGGCCGAGGTGCATGCGAAGCGGGTCTCGATTCGATCCCAGCACAAGCAGAGTGCCGTGCTCGAGATGGTGCTCGATGAGGGAAAGAACCGTGAGATTCGCAGAATGCTCGCCTCCCTCGGCCACAAGGTGCACCAGCTGAAGCGGGTGGCGGTGGGCGGGCTGTCGCTCGGCAATCTCCTTCCCGGCCAGCATCGGCAGCTCACGTGGAGCGAAATCGAGTCGCTGCGCCGAGCCGCGATCGCCGCCGTGGGCCCCGATGCCGAACGAGAGGATGTTCGGCCGCGCGGTCCCGCCCGCGGTCGTCGTCCCGGTGGCCCGCCTCGGCGGCTGGGGAGCGGAAGGCCGCCAATGGGGGAGGGCCGTTCGGGCGATCGCCCACCGCGTGGCAGGCCTGGCGGCAAGCCTGCAGGCAGACCGACCGGAAGGCCCACGGGCAGACCGTCAGGGAGGCCCACGGGAACGCCCACGGGCAGACCGACGGGGCGGCCCGCGGGAAAGCCTTCGGGACGGCCAGCCGGAAAACCGGGCGTGGCCGGAGGGGCCGCCGCCGGCAGGCCGGGGCCCTTCAAGCGCAAGCGGGCCGGGAAAGCCTCGCAGTGGCGTTCGAAGAAGCCGGGCGGCGAGGGCTGATCGATGGCGACGCCGTCTCCCCTGGTTTGTCATGCCGACGCCGCGACCTACCGGGTGGCTGGCGTGGTCGCCCATGACCAGGTCGCCGATTCCACCTGGCGTATTCGACTCGACTGCCCCCCGATCGCAGCCCGGGCCACACCGGGCCAGTTTGCCATGCTGCGACTGGCCGATCGAAACGACCCGCTGCTCGCCAGGCCGTTTGCGGTGTATGACGTCGCGAGCGACGCCGATGGGCCGCGGTATGCCGACTTCATCTATCTCGTGCATGGCCGTTTTACCCAAGCCCTCACACGTGTCCGGCCGGGTGATGCACTGGCCGTGTGGGGACCGCTTGGCAACGGGTTTCGGCTCCCGACGGTGGAGCACCTCGTGCTCGTTGCCGGAGGCATCGGTCAAACGGCCCTGCTGACCCTCGCGCGGGAACGATTGGGGCAGGCCCAGGATGGCGGGCCATCACCCGACAGGCCGCTCGCCCGTCGCGTGACGCTCTGCTGGGGGGCGCGGCACGCGGGCATGTTCGCCTGCGTCGATGATTTTCGCCGCGCGGGCTGTGAGGTGCACCTTGCCACGCTCGACGGGTCGATGGGCTCCAAAGGCACCGTGGTGGACCTGCTCGACGGCACCGCGGGGATCGACGCCGCCACCGCCCGCATCGCCTGCTGCGGCCCGGAACCGATGATGGAGGCGGTGTCGCACTGGTCGGCCGCCCGCGGCATCGCCTGCGATGTCTCGCTCGAAACACCGATGGCCTGCGGGATCGGGATCTGCTTCACCTGCGTGGCCAAGGTGAGCGACGGGGAAGGCGGATGGGACTACCGCCGGACCTGCATCGAAGGACCGGTGTTTGACGCGAAGCAGATCGTCTGGTGACGATCAGGCCTTGGCCGACGCCTTGCGGCCCTTGGCCGGTGGCTTCGTGGCCCCGGTGCCCTTCTCGGCATTCTTCACGCGAGCCGAGATCCGCGACTTGATCCGTGCGGCGCGGTTGCGGTGAATCGTGCCGACGGCTGCGGCGCGGTCGGTCGTCTTGGTCATGCCCTTGAACTGCTCCTTCGCAGCGGCGACATCGCCGGTGGAAATCGCGTCGAGCACCTTGCGGATCTTCGTCTTGATCTCCGACTTCATGGCGCGGTTGCGTTCGCGGTTGCGGAGGTTCTGACGATTACGCTTCTTGGCGCTGGCCGAATGGGGCATTCCAAAATTCCTCGGAAAGGTGTCGTGCGGGGTTGGCCGGGAGGGTCCCGGGGGGCGGGGGGGAGCGTCCGGGAGGAGGCTCAGCCGTCGGCACCGTTATCCTTTGCCGTCCCCAACTTTTCAAGACGTTGTGCTACATCCCGGTATCCGAAGTCGACCCCGGCCAGGGAGGAGAGGTGTTTCCGGGCCGTATCGACGTCGTCGAGGGCCGTCGCCAGCACCCCCGCCCGGTAGAGGGCCCGCTTGCGGAGCTCCATTTCCCGGTCGCTCAGCGCCTCGACGGCGGTGGCGTAGTTTTGCATCGCGAGCTGGTATTGCTTGATCTTCTGGAAGCATTCGCCCAGTTCGAGCGACACCGCACCGCGGCGTCGGGAATCTTGGATCGACTCCTGGAAATACTTGATCGCTTCGGGGTAGTTGCCAGAGGCCTTGAGCCGGGTGGCAAGCTCGAACTTCCACGTGAGGTTTTCGGGGTAGCGGCTGCAGCGGGCCGCATACACGTCGATCTCCGCCTTGAGCTGGGCCCGACGGAGGCGGTCGAGTGACTCGCGGTTTTCGGCGGAGTCGTCGGTGGCCAGCCGCTTCTCGGCGATCATCACGCGATGCTTGCCCCATCGCAGGCGGCGATCTTCGAGATGCTCGCGCACCTTGAGGTCGCCACCGGATGCGTCGAGCGCCTGAAGGAGGATCTTCTCCGCTTCGTCGACGCCCGACTTCTGCTCCACGAGATCGGCCAGTTCGAGATAGGAGTCGATGTCGGCAGGGTTGGTCTTGATGACGCTTTGCAGTTCATCGATGCGGCTGGGGGGGGCGGCGCCGGAGCCTTGGGGCGTGGCCGCGCCTGGCTTGCTGCCACGCCCGATCATTCCCTGTCCGGCGGCAATCGTCTTCTCAACGGAGAGTTCGGAGATGGCCTTCTCCGCCTCCTCGGCCAGCCCCTTCACCTGACCGATGCGGCGCCAGCAGTTGATCGCCTGGTCGAAGTTGCCCTGGCTGGCCGCGAACCGGGCGCACTGGCGGTTCACTTCGGGGTCGGCCGGTGCGGCATCGAGAGCGGCGCGAAGGTAGAACGCTTGGGAGTCTGCAAACATGAGGTTGCCGCAGGCCTCGGCCATCGCGAGGAGTGCGGTGTGATCGAACGGATTCGATTTGATGATCTCGACGCCTGCCTTGACCAGTTCCGCCCACTGGGCCGATGCGGCGAGCTTCTTCAGGCCCGCCCGCGAGCCGGCGGCAAAGAACGACGTGATGCTCCCCGCCTTCTTTCCGCCATGCTTCCGGCGGAGTGCCTCGAGAAACTTCTGGAGAAATACCGGATTGCCCGGGTCGCCCACGACGCACGTCGAGAGCATGTCGACCGCGTAGTTGGCATTGGTCTGGAGCTGGTTCATCCCCGCCATGTAGCACTTGAGCAGGCGGTTACGATCGCCCGGCGACAACGCCTGGGTCGACGGCACAGACCCGGGATCGATCGGGGCAGCCGGGGCCGCAGTGGACTCATTCGCCATGGTCGGACACGATTGGGGGACGGGACGACCCCGAGTGTAGTGTGGCCCGGAGGGCTGCCAAAGGGTGTCGGCCTGGCTTTCCCCGAGAATCGCCCAGAATCATGACGCCTCAGCCCACTCCAGCCGCCGGACGCGTCGTGGTGGTGGGAGCAGGCCCCGGATCGCCCGATCTGCTGACCCTGCGGGCGGTCGAGCGGATTCGTGCTGCGGAGGTGATCGTCCACGACGCCCTCGTGCCTCGACGGATTCTCGACGAGATCAACCCATCGGCCGAACGCATTCCCGTGGCCCGCGACGCCGCCCCCAGACCCAACCCCGGCGTCGCCACCGGCCACCTGCTTGCCCGGCTGGCCCTCGAGGGGCGTTCGGTGGTGCGGCTGAAGGGGGGCGATCCTGGCGTGTTCGCCAGGCTGACCGAGGAGCTCGAGCCGCTCCGTCACGCCGGCATTCCCGTGGAGATCGTGCCCGGCGTGACCGCCGCCCTCGCCGCGGCCGCGGCCGCGGGGGTCTCGTTGACCAATCGCGAGGCGGCGTCGAGTTGCACGATCGTCACCGGTCGCGAGGCTGACGACAAAGCCGACACCCTCGACTACACCTCGCTCGCCAGCCTCCCGGGAACCCTCGCGGTCTACATGGGCATCGAGCAGGTGGCCCGCTGGTCACGTGCCGTCATCGATGCCGGGCGACCGGGCGACACGCCGGTGACCATCGTGAGCCGTTGCTCCTGGCCCGACCAGCAGGTGGGGCTGACCACGCTCGAGGAATGTGCCGCCGATATCGCACGCCATGGCTGGCGGTCGCCGGCCGTGGTGCTTGTCGGGGCTTCGGCCGAGCCGGTCGCCGGGCCGCTGCAGGGGCGCCGCGTGCTCGTCACGCGACCTTCCGGCCAGGAGGGAGAACTGATCGCAGCCATCCGTGCTGCCGGCGGGGCGTGTGTGCACGTTCCCCTCATCGAGATCGTGGAGCCTCGCAGCTGGGATGGCGTGGATGCCGCGATTGCTCGGATCGACACCTACGACTGGATCGTGTTCGCCAGCAGCAATGGCGTGCGGGCCTTTTTCCGACGGCTCGCCGCGCTCGGCCGCGACGGGCGGGATCTCGGCACCGTGCGCCTGGCCGCCATCGGGCAGGGAACCCGCCGGCAGGTCGAGACATGCGGATACCGCTGCGATCTCACGGCCGACGTGGCCCGCTCGGAAGGTCTGCTGGAGGCGTTGGGCACGAGCCCTCGCGGCGGGCGATTTCTCCTGCTGCGAGCCGACAAGGGCCGCGATGTGCTCCGTCGAGGGCTCGAGTCGTTTGGGCACCATGTGGACGAAGTGGCGGTGTACGAGAGCCGGGCGGTCGAGGCACCGCCCGAGTCTGCTCTCGGCACCCTTCCCATCGACTGGCTGGTGCTCACGAGCTCCTTCACGGCCGAGACAGCCCTGCATCACTGGGGGGATCGGCTTCGGTCGTGGAAGATCGCCACCATCAGCCCCGTGACGTCGTCGGTGCTTCTCCGTGCCGGGATCCATCCTTCGGCCGAGGCCACCGAGGCGTCGGCGATCGGCATCGTGGCGGCCATGGTGCGTCGGGAGGAGGAATCGGCAGAGGTTGACCGACCCGCAGGGTCGCCCGGGGACGTGAATCTTCCCCCGATCGGCCGTGACTGACCTGGCCCGTCGCCTCCTTCAGCCACGGCGGGGACCGCGACGATAGTGTCGAGGCACGGCATGGAACGCCGCGCAGGTTCGCCAGCACGGAGGGGGCAATGTCAGCGTCGAAACGGCCGGCCACGCTCGTGTTGTGTGCCACGGCACCACGCCAGCCCACCCCGCGAACCGCGGCATGGCTGGAAGCAGCCCGAAGCCTGACCGCTCCGGTGACGTGGATTGCCGGGATCGAGACGATGGCCGAGATCGCCGAACATGGCGCCGGCATCGATGTGGCGATCGACATCCCTCCCACCGTGTGCGGGTCGAAGGCTCGGCTGCGGGAACTCGTGTCGCGCGGCCGTGACGCCATCCCTGACCTTTCAACGGCCGTGCTCCGTGGGCCCACGCCTTCCGATCATCGGTCGTTGCTGGTGGAGCAGGGGATCAGTGTGGCCCTCGTCGATGGCTTCGAGGAAGACAGCCGAGGCAGCCGCCGTCCCGCGCCAAAGGGCTGGCCGTGCCGAAACGTGATCTGGGGCCTGTGGGAGGTGACGGTGTCGTCGCCACGTGCCGCAGGAATCGCCGGATGGCTGGGGCTCGGAGGGGCACCGGCCGCGAAGCCCGGGTCCCTCCAGGTGCTGCGCACCGACGGCATCCTGGCCAGTCACGGAGGCCGCGTTGCGATCGCGCCTCGACTGGATCGGTGGATCGCCTGGGCCACCCAGCGGCGATTCCGCGGCACTGCGGTGACGGCAGGGCTCGCCGACGTGCCCGCCCTCATCACCGGCTGCGGCCGTGAAGCCGTGGCCGACTCGATCCTGCGGGCTGCGTGATCGAGGCGATCACGCCTTCGCGCGGCTGATCGACCAGCTGAGGTAGGCGGTGAGGAGGCCCGCCACGATGAAACCGATATCGGCGAGCACGCTCACCCGCTGAAACGGAAAACCTGCCGCCAGATCGGCGATGAACAGGATGACGACGACACCCGAGAAGATCAGGCCTGCGAAAGACATCGCGTGTGATGCGCCCGTGGCGCTCCGGGGATGACGGTTTTCAGCGACTCGGCAATTCCATACCATACCTTCGCCCGTTCGGGGAGGTGCGGCGGAACGGTTCCTGGGCCGCAGCACGTTCGGGAGCCGCGACTGGTCGGGGCCATGCCGCCCCCTGAGACCCTGAGGAGACGCATGTGATCGCCCCCAGCCGAACGGCCGTCTACACCGGTTCATTCGACCCCATCACCCTCGGTCATCTCGACGTGATCGAGCGGGCCAGCAGGATTTTCGACGCGATCGTGGTGGGGGTGGGCATCAACCCCGACAAGCATCCACTGTTTTCGCTCGAAGAACGGGTGGAGTTGGTGAAGTCGGCCGTTGCCGGGCTCGGCAACGTTCGTGTGGAGCGGTTTAGCGGGCTCTCGGTGGCATTTGTGCGGGAGCAGGGGGCCCATGTGTTGCTGCGAGGTGTTCGGTCGCTCACCGACATCGACGCCGAGTTCACCATGACCCTGGCGAACAGGAAACTCGACCCTGGGGTCGAGACTGTCTTTCTGATGGCCGACGCCGCCTACTCCCACATCTCGTCGTCGCTCCTGAAGCAGGTGACCCCGCTGGCCGACGACGAGGCGCTGCTGCGATTCGTGCCGCAGCCCGTGGTGGCGGCGCTGCGTCGCAAGCTCTCCGTCGCGTGAACGACAAGGGCGGTGCATCGGGAGTTTCGGGCGCACGCTTCGGGGTTGCCCACACGCTGACGGTCGCGCCGTCGCCACCGTCCCGGCGTCGGCTCCTGCTTGGGTGCGCGTGCGTTGAGGCTACGCTTCGGGGTTGCCCACACGCTGACGTTCGCGCCGTCGCCACCGTCCCGGCGTCGGCTCCGGCTTGGGGGCGCTTGTGTGGGTGGCACGCTTCGGGGTTGCCCACACGCTGACGTTCGCGCCGTCGCCACCGTCCCGGCGTCGGCTCCGGCTTGGGGCGCTTGTGTGGTGGCACGCTTCGGGGTTGCCCACACGCTGACGTTCGCGCCGTCGCCACCGTCCCGGCGTCGGCTCCGGCTTGGGGCGCTTGTGCGGTGGCACGCTTCGGGGTTGCCCACACCCCGTCGCCGGACGCTCGCGTCGGGCATCCATGCCCTTTGGCTCGCTCGGCATTGGCTTCGCTCCGCCATCCTGGCTCCGCTCGCCACTGACGCCGTCTCCCGGGGCATGGGCAACCCCTCGCTCGTCA
>Ga0208783_10000009_pt1 | contig 130099 bp, 94 predicted proteins | sample DEB19_08_DNA_2_FD_184529 | JGI IMG/M metagenome (GOLD analysis project Ga0208783, IMG submission 184529) | Aqueous microbial communities from the Delaware River and Bay under freshwater to marine salinity gradient to study organic matter... | ecosystem: Environmental > Aquatic > Marine >... | reverse complement strand
GGATCCCTGACGATCAGAAACGAACGAAACGACCCGAGGCCCTCGCGAAAGCGAGGGCCTCGGTGTTTTCATGCGCTGCCAGCCCGGTCGCCCTGGCAACCAGGGGGACGCGGCGGCAACGGGCGGAGCGATCACTCGCCGCCGGAGCCGACCGTTCGAATCGCCGGGCGGGGTGGCGCCGTCATGCCGTGCCCGAGATAGAAGCCTGGGTTTGGCGGCTTGTTGTAGACCACGTTCTGCCACACGAGCGACAGCCGATACTGCGGATCATGCAGCAGTGTGACGAGTCGGAGGTCGGTCGGAATCGTGGTGGTGAAGAGGCGGAGCGCCTTGCCGCCCGGGGCGACGAGCAACATCTCCTCGCGCCAATCGCCCAGCAGGTCGCCCGTGAGGGCCGGGCCTCGCCCAGCAGCCGACCCCTCGCACTGAAAGAGGCCCTCGCTCTGACCGGTGACAGGGTTCCATTTCGTGACCCGTGTGATCGGCACCCGCGGCACGGCTGCTGCCTCCGGCGGCGGAACGGGCCCCGCGGCCGAATCAGGATTGAATCGCCGTCGCATACGCCCCCAGTCGCGACCCGTGATGAGGAGTTCGCGGAGAGGATCGCCATCCCACCAGAGGCACCAATCATTCTCACGCGGTGCGGGGCCAATCTGCTCCCCGCGGGCCGTGCGCAGGCCGCCCGGTCCGCCCCAGGCCTCGAGACCGCGATGCCGGGGGTCGATGTCGGCCGCCATCCCGGACGGCACATCGACCGTCGGGCTGTGGCTCCAGAGAATCTCACCCGTTCGCGCGTCGCGCATCGCGGCGCCGGGGGTGTTGAAGCGTTCGGCGTCGTCCTCGTTTTCCTGCACGCTGAAAACCTCGAGGCCGGGGCGATCCGGGTCGATGTCAGTGAGGTACATCACGTCGCCATGTCGCAGGCCGGAACTGGAGAGCCCCGTGCCGTCGTCGTCGACCACCATGGCCTGGTACACGATTTCGTCACGGCCGTCGTCGTCGACGTCGCCGACGCCGAGCGAATGGCCGCCCATGCCGGCGTAGGGCGAGGCATCGGCGTAAGGCGGATAGGACGAGCCGGTGTCAAAAACCCATCGTCGGGTCAGGCTCCCCTCATGGAAGTCCCACGCCACGATCGCGATCCGCCCATACACGCCTCGACACATCACGAGGCTGGGGTGCTCCCCGTCGAGGTAGGCGACACACGCGAGAAAGCGATCGCACCGGTTGCCGTAGGAATCATTGCCGGCGTTGCCCCCGATGCCTCCCCAGCCATTGATCGGCGCCCGGCCGGGCACGTAGTCCACCGTTGCGAGCGCCTTGCCCGAAACGCCTGAAAACACCGTGAGAAACTCGGAGCCGTCGAGGATGCGGCCGTCGCGATTCGACCCCGGCTGGAGCGTGCGCCAATCCTTGTCGGCATCGCCGATCACCACACCTGTGCCATCCGTGGTGCCATCGGCGGTTTTGCAGGCCACTTCGGCGCGGCCGTCGCCATCGAGGTCGTACACCATGAACTGGGTGTAGTGCTCGCCCTCGCGGATGTTGCGGCCCAGGTTGATCCGCCAGAGGTGCGTGCCGTCAAGTTCGTAGGCATCGAGGATCGGCTCGCCCGTCACGCCCGCCGATCCGTTGTCGCGCGGACGGTTGGTCTGATGGATCACGATCTCGAGTTCACCGTCACCATCGAGATCGCCCACGGAGGCGTCCCCAAGCCGATATCCCTCGATCGGCTGAATCGGTATGTCGAGGAAGTCGTGCTTCCACGCGGAAACCGTCCGGCTGGCCGGCCCTTCCTCACCCGCCGTGACGGGCCGCACGTGATACGCGAGGGTCGCGGTGGGGTCGGCATCGGCGTCGACGAGGCTGGTCGGACCACGAAGGGGTTCGCGGTTCACCTTCACGGCAACGCCGCCGTCCGTCTGGCGATACACATTGAAGGCGATCGATTCGGGGTCGGTGCCGAACAACCGCCATCCGACAAACATTCCCCCGTCGGGCCGAGGTACCGCCACGATGCCTCGCGACAGGCTCTCCATCTGCCGCTCGGCGGCGTGCGATCCGACGAACGCGCCCCCCGCCATGAGCGCGAGCACCATTCGACGCATGCACCACCCTCTTCCTCGACGCACTCAGTCGCCCGCCGCCGGATGATCCGGCAGCCGCCCCTCAGCATAGCGACGAGCCAGTGCGGAGAGATGTTTGACGAGATCGGCATGTTGCGGATCTGCGGCACGGTTCACCTGCTCGTCGGGGTCGGCAGCGGGGTCGATGAGCATGACACCCTCACCTCGCCCGAAGAATTCGGCAAAGTGCCATCGCCTCGTGCGAATCGCAACGCCGGTCAGGGTGATGCCATTTTCACTCCACGACGCAAACGCCGGTCGGTCGTCGACGTCGGCCTGGGGACTGCGGAGCAGCTCGACCAGACTTCGACCCTCGAGCCCCTCGGGCGCAGGAACCCCGCAGAGATCGCAGAGCGTGGGATAGAGGTCGATCATTTCCACCACGGCTGCGCACGCCGTGCCCGCCGACGTCACCCCCGGAGCTCGAATCAGCAGTGGCGTGCGGAGCCCCTGCTCCCAGAGCGACCCGGCCTTCGACCATTTCCCCTTCTCGCCAAGCTGATAGCCATGGTCGCCCCAAAATACCACGATGGTCGATGACGCGAGACCGAGACGTTCCAACTCGTCGAGCACCCGTCCGGCGTTGAAATCCATCCAGGCACTCGACGCGAGATACGCCCGAATCATCTCGCGAGCCGACTCCGGCGTTGACGAGCGACCGACGAAGAGATCGGCGTTGCGCGGGCGGATGCTGCCGGCCGGAAACCCGGCAGGCACGGTGGGCTCGGGGGCGTAGTCACGTGGAGGGGAAGGCTTTCTCCATCGATCAGGTCGTAACACCATTGCGGAGCCTCCGGCGGACTGTGCGGCTTGTGGAATCCGCAGGCGAGAAAAAAGGGCTCCGACGAAGGAGCGTTGGCTCGCTCGCGGAGGGCGCGAATGGCCCTGTCGGCGATCCGGTGGTCGCCGGTGCCCTTCCCGTCGCCCGGAAGCACGATCCACCGATCCGAACGTTCCGTCTTCGACAGCACATGCCCGTCCGCACCGCGTTCATCGTGTTCCGGCGGCTCGGCGGTCGCCCCGGAGCCGAAGTGCCGCGGAACACCCCCCTCGGTCCAGGCCTCGGTGTCGTCGATCCCCCCGTGAAAGATTTTGCCGGCGGCGATCGTGCGATAGCCGCTGTCCTTGAACCGTCGCGGCAGGCTCACGGCCTGCGGGCACGTGACACCAAACCAGTCACGATTGCCGAGCACCCCAAGGGAGGTGGGATGCCGACCGGTGAGCATCGAACTTCGTGATGGATTGCAGAGCGGAAACTGACAGTACGCACGATCCCATCGCATCCCGCTGGCGGCGAGCGCATCGAGATGGGGCGTGTGGGCGACCCTGCTGCCGTAGCAGCCCATCTCGGTGCGAAGGTCGTCGGCGATCACGAGAAGCACATTGGGCCTCTCGCCCGCCAGCGCGATGGCCGCGGCCATCGACCCCACCACGAATGTCAGCCATTTCATGTCGCTCTTTCCCCAGGGCGTGCCACGACCAGCCGTCGCCGTCGGCCCGTTCACGATACAGTGGCGGTGATGTCCCGCACCATCTGGAACTGTTCTGCCGTGAAGATCGCTCACCGTGTCCGAGCCGCCCTCGTGGCGTCGATGGCCCTCGCGGCCATGATGCCGTTGCTCTCGTGCGCCCAATCCTGGGAATCGCTCCAGGAGGAATTTCGAAGTCCGCCCGCCGAGTCCCGACCGAGCACCTTCTACTACTGGATGAACGGCAACGTCTCCCGCGAGGGGATCACGGCCGACCTCGAGTCGATGAGCCGCATCGGACTCGGAAGCGTCATGATCTTCGACGGCGGCGTGTTTATTCCGAAAGGGCCCGTCGATTACCTCGGCGCCGAGTGGCTCGATCGGATCGACCATGCCGTGCGTGAGGCGGGCCGGCTTGGAATGAAGGTCGGCCTCCACAACGCACCCGGCTGGTCGAGCAGCGGCGGCCCATGGATCACCCCGGAGCATTCGATGCAGCAGCTCGTGTGGTCGGACGTGACCGTCACCGGGCCCGGGCCGATCACGATGAAGCTCCCGCAGCCCACCACCAAGGAGGGCTTCTATCGCGACGCCCGCGTCGTGGCATTCCCGGCGCCGGAGGGCGAAACCTCCCCGTATCACGCATCGGTTCGCGAGGCGGTGGTGGAAGGGGGTGACGTTCCACGCCCCATCGACATCGCCAGGCTCGTCGATGGCGATCATGCCACCCATGTGCCGCTCGACCGTGGTGAGTCGATCGTCGTGCGACTGGACCGACCGTTTCAGGCACGGTCCGTCACGCTCGTCGCGGCACCTGGCAGCGGTGCCGTTCGTCTGCTCGTGGAGGTTTCCGACGATGGAACGGATTATCAACGTGTGACGGAGGTGTCGCTGTCACCACCACGGGGCATCGAATACCCGGGCATTGCCACCTTTGATGCCGTCTCTGGCCGAGCCTATCGGATCACGCCGACGAAGGCCTGCCGACTCGGTGAGGTGTGGCTTCACGGTGGCCCGCGGATCGATCGGTGGAACGCCAAAGGGAACTTTTCCTTCCAGATGCCCCGGCCGGCGGAGGTGCCGCCCGACCTCCCAGCCGATCAGGTGATCGATCCAGCCTGTGTGCGCGACATCTCAGCCCATCTCGACAGTTCCGGAACGCTCACCTGGGATGCACCGCCGGGCATCTGGACGATCCTCCGGTTCGGCCACACATCGACCGGCCAACGCAACATCTCGGCGCCGGCCGCCGGCCATGGGCTCGAGAGCGACAAAATGAGCCGCCGGGCCACCGACTTCCACTTCCAGCACACGATCGACGCCGTCCGCCACCGCCTCGGACCGCAGCCCAACGCCCTCGCCCAGGTGCTGATCGACAGCTACGAGGTGGAGATGCAGAACTGGACGGCCGACTTTCCAGCGGAGTTCGAAGCCCGCACCGGCTATTCGGCGATCCCCTTTCTGCCTGCCATGACCGGCCGGTTCGTCGGCAGCGCACTGGAGTCGGATAAGTTTCTCTATGACGTGCGCCGCGCCCAGGCCGACCTCGTCGCCGACGTCTACTACGGGCGGATGCGGGAACTCTGCCACGAGCGAGGTCTCACCTTCCTCGTCGAGCCGTATGGTCCCGGGCCGTTCGACGAAATGCAGGTCGCGGGCAGAGCCGACATCCCGACGACCGAGTTCTGGGCCCGTACGCCATGGGGCGACAACCGCGTGGTCGAGTCGGTGGCCTCGGCCGCCCACGTGTATGGACGATCGATCATCGCGGCCGAGTCGTTCACGGCTGAGGATCGCACCGGGAGGTGGCTCGAACATCCCTACGCCCTCAAGCCCGTCGGCGACCTGATGTTCGCCCTCGGGTTCAACCACGCTTTTTTCCATCGCTTCGTGCATCAGCCCAACACGCACGCCGCGCCCGGCATGACGATGGGGCCGTGGGGCATCCACTTCGACCGCACCAACACATGGTTTGGCCAGGCTCGCCCATGGATCGACTACCTCTCGCGCTGCCAGCATCTGCTGCGGCAGGGAGTGCCCGTCGCCGATGTGCTCGTGCTCGTGGGTGAACGCACTCCGGAGGTGGCCCAGGAGCGGCGGCCGACCATGCCCCCCGGCTACCGCTACGACCTCGTCAACGCGGAGGTGCTGCATCGCCGCGTGTCGATCGACGACGGCCGCATCGTACTGCCTGAAGGAACGGCCTACCGGGTGCTCATGATTCCCGACGATGTCACCGGGATGACCTGCTCGTTGCTTTCTCGGCTCCGCGAACTCGTAACGGCCGGCATGACGATCGTCGGCCCGCCGCCCCGCGTGCCGTTGTCGCGGCGCGTCGACCCCGGCACCGAAGGATTTGAGGACCTGGTGTCAGCGATCTGGGGGACCGACGCCTCCTCCCCGTCTGGGCACGCCCTCGGGGCGGGTCGTGTCTATTCTGGCCGGCCGATCGCCGACGTGCTCGTCCGTATGGGCGTGACGGAAGACTTCCGGTGCTCCGCCCTGCGAGCCGATGCGGCCGTGGCGTGGACGCATCGGCGAATCGCCGGTGATGACGTCTATTTTGTGGCCAACCGTCGCCGGCGTGAGGATCGTATCGTCTGCGAGTTTCGCACGGCCGGCCATGCCCCCGAGATCTGGCGGCCCGACTCGGGACTGATCGACAGGCCTGCCGTTTTTGCCGACGACGGACGGGTCACGCTGCCGATGACGATGGACCCTGCCGAGTCGGTCTTCGTGGTCTTTCGCCGTCCAGGCGTCGGCCGGCCACGTCATACACTCAGCAGGAATGGCCATCCTCTGCTGACAGCCTCGCCTTTTGAACATCCGTCCCCTCCGACGGATCGCGTCGGTTCCTTCACCATCAGCACCTGGATCAAGCCCGACACCGACATCCGCGAGATGCCTCCGGAGGGCACGACGGGGAGCGTGCCGTGGCGCGGAAAAAACTACGTGCTGCCTGCCGTTGATGGCGAGAACTGGCACGGCCCTGGGCACGTGGGCCTGGGAATCGCCGCCGGACGCAACGGCGTCTACGTCATGGAGCGCGGCGCCCACGAGTCGCCGGCCGTGCTCGTGGCGCAGACACCCATCACTGGATGGACCCATCTGGCGATCACTTACCACGAGGGCAAACCCTCGTTGTATCTGAACGGCCGCCTCGTGCACGGAGGTCTCGTGAGCGGCAAGATCGTTCACGCCACGACCGATGCCCCGCCGGGGCCCGGGGTCACCCACTACTTCGAAGGCGATCACACCGACCTTCGACTCGACGACGAGCCACTCGCCGTGACAACGGTCGCGGCGCTGGTGAAGGCCGGTCTTCCCGATCCTCCTCCACCGCTGGCTGCGGTGTGGCAGGACGACGTCGCCGCGGCGTCGGCGGTTGTGTGGGAGTCGGGAACCTACGCGTGCGATCGCGAGCCGGGCGTGACGGCCGAGGTGCCGGCGTCGATGACCGTCGGTGGGCCATGGCAGGTGTCGTTTCGCTCGTCAGCGGCCGTGCCGTCGCCGATCGCCCTCGATCGTCTGGAGTCTTTGTCGCGCCATGCCAACCCCGATGTTCGTCACTTTGCCGGCACCGCGACCTACTCCACCACCTTCCCCATGCCCTCGACGCCTCTCGCCAAGGGGCATCGAATCGTGCTCGATCTAGGACGCGTCGAGGTGATGGCCGACATCCGAGTCAATGGACGGCCGGTTGGCTTGCTGTGGAAGCCCCCTTTTCGGATCGACATCTCGTCGGCGGTCGTTCCTGGCGACAACACGGTCGAGGTCGACGTGACGACCCTCTGGCCCAATCGACTGATCGGTGACGAACAGTCCCCGCCGGAAAACGACTACGACGCCACGGGGGCCATCACCCGCCTTCCGGACTGGTACCGGGCGAGCCTGCCCAAGCCTCCCGGTTCCCGCAGCACCTTCTCAACGTGGCGATTTTTTTCGCCAGACGATCCGCTGCTGGAGTCCGGACTCCTTGGCCCGGTGCGGATCCGCCACGCCATCATCCTTCCGCTCGCCCCCTGAACGTGAACCACCCAGAGGTCCTGCGGTCGATCGTGCCACGTCCGTCACGAGTCGTTCACGTTCCGCCGAACGCGTCCAGCTCTTCCCATCGCGCAAATGCCGTTTCGAGTCTCGTCTGCAGCTGCTGGGCCTCGGCCGACGCTGCTGCGATGGCGGCGGCGGGCTGCTGATAAAACGCCGGTTCTGCCATCCGCGCATGGATCGCGGCGATCTCGGATTCCAGCCGTTCGATTTCGCCGGGGAGCTGCTCGAGCTCCCGCTTCATTTTGAATGAAAGCTTGGCGGGCGGCTGCCGGACGGCCTCCCCCTGCCGCGAGGTCTCTTGGGATCGCCGCTCGCCTGCCTCACGGTCGGCCCTGAGATCGCCTCGCTGCCGAACCCAGTCGGTATAGCCGCCGACATACTCCTTGATCCCGCCGGATTCGAACACGAGCGTGCTCGTCACGACATTGTCGAGAAACTCACGATCGTGGCTGACCACGAGCAGCGTGCCGGAATATTCCACCAGCCGCTCCTCGACGAGATCGAGGGTTTCGGCATCGAGATCGTTCGTCGGTTCGTCGAGCACGATCACGTTGGCCGGCCGGGCGAAGAGCTTGGCAAGGAGCAGGCGGTTGCGCTCGCCGCCCGAGAGCCGTCCGATCGGCGTTCGCGCGCGATCGGGGGTGAACAAAAAGTCGCGCAGGTAGCCGAGGACGTGCCGCGACTGCCCCCCAACGACAATCGTGTCATTTCCGTCGGCGATCGCAGACTCCGGCGTTTGATCATCGTCGAGCGAGGCCCGAAGCTGGTCGAAATAGGCGACCGCGAGATTCGTTCCGAGCCGCACTGCCCCTGCCGTCGGCTCCAGTTCCCCGAGCAACACCCGCAGCAGCGTGGTCTTGCCGGCGCCGTTCGGGCCGATGATGCCCACCTTGTCCCCCCGCATGATCGTCGTGCTGAGGCCCGAAAAGACCGCCGGCGCCGATCCGTGAGAAAAGGACACGTTCTCCATTCGGGCCACGAGGGCGCCGCTGCGCTCGGCCTCGTGGATGTGCAGCGAGGCAACGCCCTCACGCTCACGACGAGCCTTTCGCTCGACACGCATCGCCTTGAGGGCCCTCACCCGACCCTCGTTTCGTGTCCGCCTCGCCTTGATTCCCTGCCGGATCCATCGCTCCTCCTCGGCAAGTCGTTTGTCGAAGAGCGCCTGCTGCTTCTCCTCAGCGGCCAGCATTTGCTCCTTCCGGACGAGAAACGAGTCGTAGTCGCAGGCCCAGTCGAACAGCCGCCCTCGATCGATCTCGATGATTCGCGTGGCGACGCGCCTGAGGAACGCGCGGTCGTGGGTCACAAACACGAGCGTGGTCGGCCACGACACCAGGAGCCCCTCGAGCCATTCGATCGCCGCCAGGTCGAGGTGGTTGGTCGGCTCGTCGAGCAGCAAAAGGTCCGGCCGGGACGCGAGCGCCCTGGCCAGAAACGCCCGACGCTTGAGCCCCACCGACAGTTCACGAAGGAGCGTCTCACCGCCGCGTGGCAGCGTGTCGAGTTGGGCGGCCGCCACGAGTCGTTCCACGTCGCGTTCGCGTCGCCACTCCTCTGCGTCGTCGCCTCGCCATCCCGACCGAATCACATCGGCAATCGTTGGGTCGCCAGGAAAGTTGGCCGGGGGCTCCTGGGCGAGCATCGCCGCATGCGCGGCAGTTGCCAGCTGGCATCGCCCCGCATCGGGCTCGAGGTCGCCGCCAAGAATCCGCAGCATGGTGCTCTTTCCGGCACCGTTTCGTCCGAGGAGCGCCACCCGCTCGCCCGCCTCGATCACCGCGGACACACCCTCGAGCAACGCCGGACCGCGAAAGCCCATGGAAACGGTGTCGAGCGTGACGATCGGCATGGATGGGCTGCGGGGGGATCAGTCGCGGAACGTGGATCATCAAGCGTAACGGACCGCTCACCCGGCGCACATCCGAATGGTCTGCGGCATCGTCGGCATCGGGAGGTACGATACCGTCATTCCCACCACGCTCACCAGCACCCTGTCCATGTCCTCCGCAGACCCTCTTCGCGAACAGACGGCCCTCCTGGGGGCCCTGGTGAAGTGGTTGGCCCTGGCGATCCCCCTCGGCGGGATCGTCGGCTCTGCCGTCGCCCTCTTTCTGTGGTCGCTCGACTGGGCCACGGCAGCACGCCTCAGCCATCCATGGCTGCTCTGGATGCTGCCCGTGGCCGGGGCGGGTATTGGATGGCTCTATCGTTCCCTTGGCGAATCGGTCGAGGGAGGCAACAACCTCGTCGTCGAACAGATACACGACGATGGGGGCGCCATTCCGCTGAGGATTGCACCGCTCGTCCTCATCGGCACGGTCGCCACCCACCTCTGCGGCGGCTCGGCCGGGCGCGAGGGAACCGCCGTGCAGATGGGAGCGGGACTGGCCGCCGGATTGATCCGTTGGGCACCGTGGCTCGAACGCCGCGACATTCCGCTGGTGATCATGGCCGGGGTGGCCGCCGGCTTCGGAGGAGTGTTCGGCACCCCCGTGGCAGGCATGCTTTTCGCGCTCGAGGTTCCCACCATCGGTCGCATGCGATATGCGGCCATTGTGCCCTGCCTGGCCGCGGCCATTGCGGCCGACCGCACATGCACGGCATGGGGCATCCACCACACCCCCTACCCCACGATCACCCTCGAGTCGCCGACTCTCCCGCTTCTCATCCTCTGCGGCATGGGAGGTGTCGTGTTCGGACTTGCCAGCAGGGTGTTTGCCGAGTCCGTGCACGCAGCGCACTCGTTTTTCTCATGGCTTCTTCCGTCCACCGTGCTTCGGCCGGCGGTCGGGGGCTGCCTGATCCTCGCGCTGACCTGGCTGGTGGGCACCCGCGACTATCTGGGACTTGGGGTGGCGAGCCCTAACCCGTCCGACATCACGATTCTTTCGGCATTTTCGTCGGGTGGGGCCGATCGCTGGAGTTGGCTCGCGAAAATCCTCTTCACCGCCATCACGCTGGGGGCCGGATTCAAGGGGGGAGAGGTGACCCCACTTTTTTACGTGGGGGCCACGCTCGGCAATGCCCTCGCCCTCGCGATGGGCCTATCGACCGACCTCTTTGCCGCGTTGGGTTTCGTGGCCGTCTTTGCCGGAGCCGCCAACACCCCGCTGGCGTGCACCGTCATGGCGGTGGAACTCTTTGGTGGCGACATACTCGTTCCCGCCACCGTTGCATGCGTGACGGCCTACCTCGCAAGCGGACATTCCGGGATCTACCTCTCGCAACGAATCGAAACACCCAAAACCTCGCACACCCCATGGCATCCCGACGCCTCGCTGCGGTCGGTGCGGTCGACCGTCACCTCCTCGGCGTCGGCCATGGCCACCATCATGCCTCGGGGTAACGATTCATAATTCGCGATACCTGTTCGCGATCGTGCTGCAAGGCACTGACGCACTCCGGATCGAGCTGCCCCGCCGCGGCCATCGTCGTGAGCATGACAAACGCGTCTTCGAGCGGCCACGGCTGCTTGTAGTCGCGGCGGCTCGTGAGGGCGTCGAAGATGTCGGCCACGGTGGCGATCCGGGCCTCCAGCGGAATGTCGTGCCCACGCAGTCCGTGAGGGTAACCGCTACCGTCGAGAAACTCGTGATGACTGGCGACGATATTCCTGAGCACGTCGATGCCCGCGAGATGACCGAGCCGGAAATTCTCGATGAGCGTATCCACGATCTGCACCCCGAGGTCGACGTGTGTCTTCATGATTTCACGTTCTTCAAACGTCAAGACGGCAGGCTTGTGCAGGATCGAGTCGGGAATGCCGACCTTGCCGATGTCATGGAGACCCGCAAAGAGAAAAACCTGCTCGACATACTCGTCGGGCAGCGTGTGCGTGTGGGCAAGGTGCCGTGCGATAAGCCTCGCGTACCGTGCGATGCGGTCAAGATGTGCACCCGTTTCGATGTCCCGCAAGGCGGCGAAATCTTTTGCCACCCGGATCGACCCGACCAGTGCCCTGGCCGCCGTGAGTTCCTGGCTGAGCATCAACCTGGCCAGATTGACATAGACCTCGAGCCGCTCGATCACATCCTTGGTAAACGCTCCGGGACGGAGCGAATCCATGAAGAGAAACCCCTGAAACACCTCCTGGTCGAAGAGCGGCACGGTGTACGACGACCGAAACCCCGCCGCGCGAATGTGCGACGCATGGGCACTCGGGCCCGGGGCCTGAACTGGAATGTCGTCCAGCACGCGACGCGATCGCGTCTGGACCAGTTCCGACAGGCTCGGGCTCGAGGCGAGTGGATACTCGTATCCCCGCAGTGGCTTCCCCGCGATCGTTGAGTCCACAAACGTTCGCAGGGCATCCGTCTCGGGGTCGTAGATCACGCACGCCATCTGATCCACCTCGGGCACGGTCAGCACCAGCTGGCGATGCAGGCTGCCGATCCGATCGGTCAACGAATCTCCATCCTCGTCCAGCATCGGGACGAGCCGTGGCTTCGTGCCATGATCAGACGCTGCATCCATGTCGATTACGATGTCCCGCATGCCGCCGCAACCACTCGGTCACGGCCGTTGTGCTTGGCAGCATAAAGAGCCGAATCCGCGCGGTCCACCAGATCGGTCGGCCGTTCGCCCGCGGCAGGCACCACCGACGCCACCCCGACCGATACGGTGACCCTGTCATGTCCGTTCCGTTCGCCAGCGGGAAACGCGATCTCACGCACGGTGCGCACGATGGTGTCGGCCACAGTGTGGGCGCCGTGGAGGTCCGTTCCGGGAAGCACCGCGAGGAACTCCTCTCCTCCCCAACGCCCCATCACGTCCCCCGGACGCTCACACGCGCCCCGGATCGCCGCCGCGACGTTTCGAAGGCACGCATCCCCCTGGAGATGGCCGTGCACGTCGTTGAACGATTTGAAGTGGTCGACGTCGATCATGAGCACCGACAGCGGCTGACGCTCCCGCGCACATCGCGCCCATTCCGATTCGATCGCCTCATCAAGATGCCGACGGTTTGCCAGGCCTGTCAGGGTATCGGTGCCCGCCTGGGCCCTGAGGACACGCTTCGCGGAGACGTCCTGCGCATGTTTGGTGAGCGCGAGGTCAAGCGTCACCTTTAGGTCTCGGGCCCGAAAAGGCTTGATGAGATAGCCAAACGGCGACACGTCGAGCGCGCGGGCGAGCGTGGCCTCATCCGATTGAGCCGTCAGGAAAACGATCGCGGTGTCAAGAATGCCGTGTATGGCTCGCGCCGTCTCGACACCATCGTCGCCATCAGCGAGGCGGATATCCATGAGCACGAGTGATGGACGCTGCTGTCTGGCCGCAGCGATCGCATCGGCGCTCGTGTCGACAATGCCGCAGACATCGTAGCCGATGCGCGTGAGTTCGCACGACAGATCGAGCGCCGTGATTGCCTCGTCCTCGACGATCAGCACCCGGCGCGATGGCTCGCCTGCGTTCATGGTCACACACTCCAGCGAATCATGATGCCCTTTGTGGAATCATACGCACCGATGGCAAGCGTGCCGCGGATCTGCCGAACCAACGATCCAATCAACTCCATGCCGACCCCCTTCTCGGAGGAGTCGATCGATGACGGACCGGGGCCGTCATCTCCGACAAAAAGCTCGCAGGTGTCCCCGTGCTGCGTCAGTCGCACCGCCAAGACCCCGGCGTTCCTGCCGTGAAAACCGTGCTTGAGGGAGTTGAGAACCAGTTCCGAGGCGATGAGGGACAGGGGGACGGCCCGATCCACAGGCATCCGGATCACCGCGGCATCAACAGCGGGAGTGATATCACACCCCTCAGGCCTGTTCGACGACACCAAGAGCGACACCATCTCCCGGAGGTAGTCGGCAAAGTCGATGTCACCATAGCTGCCGGTGGAGTAGAGCTTCTCGTGAATCAGCGACATCGCCCGAATCCGCTCCCGACAGTCGAGGAATACCGCCCGCTCCGCAACGCCCCCGATCTTCGACGACTGAATGCTCAGCAGGCTGGATATGACCTGCATGTTGTTCTTGATGCGGTGATGAACCTCCTTCAAGAGTGTTTCCGACTCGAAAAGCCGACGCTGCTGATCCTCCATCTGCTTGCGATCACCGATGCTTCGAAGAAAGGCACAGATACCCGCGCCATCGTCGGATGGCACCCTCCACGCCACCAGCTCCGCCGGAAATGAATCGCCCTTCGTCAGGGTCACTTCCACCTCGCGGGGCTTCTCAGGAATCCAGCCACCCCCGCCGACCGAATCGACGATCGAGAAGTACTCGCCGTCGGGCAGACGCAGCTGCAGCACCTCGTCGATCGGGCGGCCGATCGCTTCCGTACGCGAACGACCGACCATGGCCTCGGCACGTTGATTCCATTCCCGCAGGATGCCATCCTGCCCCACCTCGATAAACATGTCGGCCGCTGTCGCGAGGATGAGCCGAAGGCGGTGTTCCTTGTCGGCCAGCGTGGCAGCCGACGCCCGCCGCTGCTCATCCAGTCGTGTCGCCTGGATGAGCGAGCCGGTCGATGTCAGGAGCGTGTCCAGCTGGGTGACGAAGTCGCGGTCGTATCCTCCCAGCCGGTTGGCGAGCCCTATCAGCCCCACGAGCTCACCACCGTAGTAGCAAGGCAACCCGACGAAGCTGTCCATCGGAGGATGGCCGTCTGGGAGGCCGCCACGGCGAGGGTCATGTGTCGGGTCGTTCGATATGACGGCAACGCCGGTAGTCATGGCCACGCCGAACAACGTGTGCAGGTTGCGAAACTCAAATCCGCGTTCCTTGTTCAAGTCATAAAGCGCCCGCGTCTCGGGGCTCCACGAGATGTCGGTGAGCGCCCGTGTGTGCAGAAACGGCAGGCCGAGCGGATCCCGCTTCACCTCGCCAACAAACCCATACTCACTTCCCGTAAACGCGAGCATTCGCGAGAGGAGTTTTTCAAACACGTCATCAGCGCTGCCGGCAGAGATAAACCGTTCCTGACACTCACGGACAATGTCGGCGATCTCGGCGAGGGATTTCTCTCGGGCGACCTGGCGGAAGTGCTCACTTTGATCGCGGGCCACCCCGAGGTATCCCACCGCGTCGCCTCGCTCATCACGCAGTGTCGACACCGTGAGCATCACCGGCAACCGCTCGCCATCCTTGCGGACATAGGTCCAGACCTCCGTATGAAATGGTTGGTCACGCAGCGGTCTGACAAACGTCGCGAAGCCCTCGATGGTTTCGCCATACTGCCTGCTGAGCTGATCACCACGCTCCTTCACTTCGACGGGATCATGAAACACAGCCGGCGAGCGATGCCCCACCATTTCCGACTCGCTGTAGCCGAGAAGCTGTTCTGCGGCCGGATTAAAAGCGGTGATCGTGCCGTCGAGCTCTGTGGCAATGATCGCCACGCCGGCGTGCGCCACGATGGCGCGATTGATCGCGGTTTCGGATCGCAGGGCCCTGACCTCGCTGAGATCGCGGGCGACGGCCACAAACCCGACCGGAGTGCCCTGATCATCTCGACGCACGGAGAATGTCAGATGCACAGGCACTCGGGAACCATCGCTTCGAATAAACGTCCATTCCTGCCGCGCAACCGACTCCCGCACCACGGGAAAGGTCAACGCCTCGAACCCGCTTACGTGGCGTCGCTGGCTCATGGAAGCCTGCTCGGTGGCCCGGGCCAACTCGGACCGGTCCACGAACGACTCAAACGTTGCATGCCCAACCACATCCGAGGCTGAAAACCCAAGAAGCCGCTCGGCCGCCGGATTGAAGCTGAGGACCGTTCCGTCGAGCGCCGCGGAAATGATGGCGTCGCCTGCAACGTCGATGATCCAGCGGCTGACCATCTCCTCCCGCCGAAGCCGCTTGTGCTCGCCATCATCGCGATGGCGCGACGCGGCGACAGCGACGTATCGCAGCATCTGGCGAGCGATCTCTTTCAAGCTCACGCGCTGCGCATTCGACAAAACGGCTTTTTCGGTGGAGACGAGCACGAGGCTGCCGATGGCCTCGCCACTCTCGACACGAAGCGGCAGGCCTGACAGAGCGCAGATCTTCGGCCCGTTCCCAGCGCTCCCGTTATCGCTGAAGATTTCATCATCTGGGTCGGTCATCTCCACCAGGTCGGGTGACGTCGCCACGTGCCGGCAAAATGGCACGGCCCGGGCAGCCAGGTTTCGATCGTGTCCAATCCCCGCAACGAACTGTTCGTGAGTGCCGTCCGTCACGTAGACGACAGCGCATCCCACGTGGCCGAGGAGCGCGGCCAGCGTGGCCATCTCCGCGAACTCCTCGTCATGCCCCTGGAGTGGCTGGAAACTGTTCGCAGTGACCGACGGCGACGAAGCATTCATGACATGGGTAATGGGGAAGGGTGACTGCGGATCTCAAGGCGTCTCATGTCCAGACGCCTCTGCACCGGCGTTCAGGCCTTCCTCCCAACGGCGGTAGGCGGAATCGAGAAGCGTCCATTTCACGGCTGGATCCACGTCCAGGAACGCCACGCCGAGCGCCCACCCCATGCTGTTCTTCGTGCGCTGAACCACCTCGCCGATGATCAGCCCGCTGGGACCACCTCCCGGCGCCGAGAAATGAATCTCCAACACGTCCCGAGGCTCACCCAGGGGGTCCTCCGTTTCAAGGCCACACCCCTGACGTGACACGTTGGTGATCATGGCCGAAACGGGCTCGGTCACCGTTTTGTGCAGTCGGTAGACGCACCTCATCCCGATCGGATACCGAATGCTGCGGCGTTCATCACCCAACATGGAACCGGTCTCCGTGGTGATCCGTGGCAGCCTGCCTCGCTGGCTCACTGCCCCTCCATCCTACCCCCGGTGGGGGCTCGAGGAAAAGGCAGCACGATCGATGCGTCGGTACTGCGGCGTTCGTTCTTCTTGATGGAACCGCCCCGCCTGAGGACATTCACCATGGGAACACCGTCTCCGTTCTTCGTCGGGATGCTCCACATCGATGCCGCCCTCCATCCGATCTGCCGCGCCTTTGATTGTGACTGCCGGGCTTTCACCTGCCTGGCAGACGATCTTGCAGTTTGGTCGCCTGATGCCCGGCGAGGTCAATCGTGCGACCGCGTCCTGGCATGGCGCCAGCGGCAAGGTGCTCAACGTCGCGATCACCCTCGGCCATCTCGGACACTCCTGTCGTGCGGTGACCCCACTCGGATCGGCGGCTGCCGCGGCTGCGGTGAACGAGTTTGAGGCCCTGGGCATCGACCTCGCGGTGGTACCGACGGCGGCGGCGACGCGATCCTGCACCACGCTCCTCGACCGCAGCACCGGAGCGACCACCGAAATCGTTGAAAATGCCGCTTCGCTCACTCCGTCCGAGCTTGACGCGTTTCTCACGGCCTATGTCGCCGCACTCGGCGGCGCCGCCGTCGTCGTGCTCTCCGGCTCGCTGCCCGAAGGAACGCCGCACACCTTCTATCACGATCTTCTCGCCCACACCCGGTGTCCCGCGATCATCGACGCCCGCGGTCCTGAGCTTCTGGCATCGCTGGGGCGGCGACCGCTTCTCGTCAAGCCCAACCGACACGAACTCGCACGCACTGTGGGCCATGCACTCGACAGCGACGCAGCCCTCCTCGAGGCCATGCAGGACCTCCAGCAGCGTGGTGCCGAGTGGGTCCTCGTCACGGATGGTGGTCGTCACGGCCATGTGGTCGGACCCGGTATCCGCTTCCGGATCACGCCGCTGACGGTGGCTCACGTGGAAAACCCGATCGGGTGCGGCGACAGTCTCGCGGCCGGTTTCGCGGCGGCCACTGCGGCGGGCTGCCCGCCCCGCGATGCGATTGTTCACGGATGGGCCTGTGCCGCCGCCAACTGCCTCACACTCCTGCCAGGACGCATCAACCCCCTCGACGTCACCCGGTTTGAAGACCTCGTCACGATGGAATCGATGGCCTGAGCCGAGGGCTCGTCCGCATCAACTACCTTCGGGCTTCGCCTTCGGCGGCGGCACCGGACTCAGGGGCAGCACGACCGACTCGACCGGGTCGGGTTGGCTCGGGTCGAACGGCTCATAATCCGCCGCGAGGCGGTCGCGAAGCCCCGGCACAAGGTCATGCACCCCGGTTGCCACGATGCGAGCCAGTTCATAGCCCCCGTAGTTGTCGAAGTGGCTATTGTCCGACAACGCCTCCGGGCGGCCATCGGGTGCGGTGCCGGCCGCATAAAACACGAAGGCCTTCTTCGAGCCCTCCGGGCCGAGCGCCGCATAGAGGGCGAGGCTCTTGGCATTCAGGTCGATCACCGGCACATCCTGCGTGCGTCCCACCTGCCGCACGGCCTCGGCGAAGTCGGCCAGCGTCGGCGTGGGTGTGTCGCCGTCGAACCGGCGGCGCTCCATCGACGTGACCAACACGACGTTGACCTTCAGCGCCCGTGCCTTCTCGATGTAGTCCTCGAGGTTTTTCGTGTACGACGTGAACGGCCCCGCCCCCTCCCGCTTGTCCTTCTGGTCGTTGTGGCCGAACTGAACGAAGAGGTAGTCCCCCGGTCTGGCCTTCTCCCAGATCTGGTCGAGGAGACCGTTGCCCCGGAAGGATCCGAGCGTGTCGCCCGATTGGGCGTTGTTCCACACCGCCACGCCCGGCTTGAAAAACCGCGGCAGCATCTGCCCCCAGCCAGTGAAGATCGCGCTGTCCTGATCCGTGACCGTGGAATCTCCCGCGATGAAGACAAGCACTGGATCCTTGGCGGGGGTAACCGTGACGCTGGCGACGCTGGGATCGGTGCCGTTGAACTCGAGCGTGAGCTTGCCATCCCAGTTCGCCTCCGGCTGCGATGGCTTACGCTTGATCCGCTTTCCCGATTCGAGCGTCGAACCCTTCACCGCCACCGTGAACGTATGGGACTCGAGCCGCCCAGCCGGCACCCTCACATCCTGGAGCATGAGCCGACGTCCCTCGGCCTTGACCGTCACCGCCGTCGGTGCGGCGGGGCTTCCCAGGATCACGGTGACGTCGTAGGCCCCTTCGGGCACGGACACCGACATCAGAAACGGCTTCGACGACGCAAGCCCGTCGGACTGATCGCCCTCTGCGGTGCCGTCGTGCCAGGCGGTCACCGCAGGATCACCCTCGAGCCCATATCCCGTTTCGGTCGAGAAGCGGGTCGTTGGCGTGAGGGCGACGGCTCCCGCCGCCACCGACGCATCGCCACAGTCGAGGTGCCATGACCGCACCTCCGCTCCCGGTGATGCAACACCCCACGCCCCCATGGCCAGCATCACCACCCACACACCAGCAGCCCGTTGCAGCATTACGATGAATCTCCTTCGGATGACGGTGATCGTACAAAGGATAGCTCGGTCCGTGGCACCTCGGCACAGGTCTTCCGGCTGATGGGCGACCGGCGACATCGACACGACCGACGAGTCCGAGTTCCTGCGGATCGTCACGGTCAACACGCTCGTGCCGCTGTTGCTGATCCAAGCGATGCTGCCGCACCTGCGAGCGGCGAGGGGCTCGAAGACGACGTTGCGAAACGAGACCTCGCTGCCATGATCGGTGAGCATGAGGCGGCCACGTGTGTTCGCGCCGAGTCCCTGGCGTCCATCGAACGTGCTCTCGGCCACGCGGGCGTTCCAATCGGCATCCCCGACCGTCCCCCGCAACGCGTGGTGTATAACCTCGACTGGCCGCAGACGGGTGCCCAACTCCATCGACGGGATCCCCCATGAAGACGACGTCGCTCGAATCCCTGCAGTTCGGTCTGACTCGACCTCGGCTGCCAGCAACGTGCGTCGCTTTCCTCACCCTCGCGGTATCGGCGTTCGCGGCGGAGACGCGGCGGGCCGACCGCTTCCGTGACCTGCCGAAGCTCGTCACCCCCGACGCCGCGGTGCGGCACGAAGACCGCGTCTATCGCGACACCCCGCAGGGAGAGCTCTCGCTCCACTTCTCGCTGCCCGGCAGTTGGAAGCCGACCGACCACAGGCCGACGATCGTCTTCTTCTTCGGCGGCGGCTGGAAGCAGGGCCACTACACGCAGTTCGTGCCGCAGGCCGACTATTTCGCGTCCCGCGGGATGGTGGCCGCCTGCGCCGACTACAGGATCGCGTCGATCCATCGCACGACGCCCGACACGTGCGTCGAGGACGCAAAGGCGGCCGTCCGCTGGCTCCGGGAGCATGCCGCCGAATGGGGCGTCGACCCAGACCGCATCGTCGCTGCCGGTGGCTCGGCGGGCGGGCACCTCGCCGCCTGCACGGCACTGGTGCCGGGATTCGAGCCTGCGAACTCGCCCGTCTCGTCGAAGCCGAACGCGCTGATGCTCTTCAACCCGGCGCTCAACATCGACGAACTCGTCCGCGACCGCACGACGGCTCCCGCGCTCGACACGGCGACGATCGAGGCGATCACCCCCAACAGGTTCGTGGCGGCCGGAACGCCGCCGGCTGTGATCTTCTTCGGCAGCGACGACCCGCTGCTGTTGGGGGCGGACCGCTACCTTGCCAAGGCAGTGCCGCTCGGCGTGAGGGCAGACCTCTGGGTGGCGGCCGGCCAGCCCCACGGCTTCTTCAACCGCGCGCCATGGATCCAGGTGACGGCAAGGCAGGCGGACGAGTTCCTCCGGTCACTGGGCTATCTCGAAGGCGAGCCGACGATCGCGGTTCCGGAGTCGGCGCCAACACTCGCCCGCCGCGCGGCCGCAGTCCGAGGAGCGACGCCGTGACAGCCCTCCATGGCGGCCGGCCGGCCGGCACTGCGCCGTGGCTCGCGGGGTCGCTGCACGGGCTTCGGCCAGCGCTTGTCGGTTTTCACCAAAACTCTCTACGCTTGCAGAGTCTACGATCTCACACGCCGCGTCCGTCGCCCGCTTTTCATGAGTGCGAGTTCGGGGTTCTCCGATGAAAGCACACCTGAATGTCAGGCCTGCCGTCCGCCACGATTGACGTCCACGCGTTGCAGGCGGATGACTCCGCTGCGCCCTGCCACTCTGGTGTCGCCAGGCCCAACCAAGGAGAGACGGCCTCACTCCCACGACCACAAATCGTCGTCTGGTTTCTCGCTTCAATCATTGTCGTCCACGTTCTTGCACTCACCGCTGTGCTTCCCTAAGTCTTCGTCTGGTGGGGTATCCCGCTCGTCCTCGTCGGCAACTTCATTTTCGGCTCGCTGGGCATCAATCTCGGCTACCACCGCATGCTGACCCATAAGGCCGCGGTGTTTCCCCGGATGCTCGAGCGGCTCTGGGTGCTGTGCGGGGTGTGCTGCCTGGAGGGGTCGCCCCTGTGGTGGACCTGCGTCCATCGCATCCACCATCAGCACAGCGACCATTCGGCCGACCCACACTCTCCACATGAGAGCTTCTTTTGGGGTCACATGCAGTGGATCTTCATCGCCGACCCACGGCAGCATTCGCTTGCAACCTACGCAAAGTACATTCCCGACTTGGTGAACGACCCGTTTCTGCGGTGGTTGCACAAGCGCCACACATGGGCCCTCGTCTACCTCGCTCATGCGGTCGCGCTGGCTGCTATCGGATTTGGCGTCGGCTGGTTGGTGACCAACACCCCGGCCGCGGCTGTGCAACTTGGCACGCAGTTCTTCGTGTGGTCGGTGCTGGTCCGTACGGTCTACGTGTGGCACATCACGTGGCTGGTCAACTCGGCAGGGCACCGCTGGGGCTACCGCAACTACGACACCGCCGACCGCAGCCGGAATAATGTCATCGTGGCCCTGCTCACCAACGGCGAAGGCTGGCACAACAACCATCACGCAGCGCCGCGAGTCTGCTCGCAGGGCCACCGCTGGTGGGAGATCGACCTCACCTACACTGCGGTTCGTGCCCTTGAACTCATGGGGCTCGCCTGGGACGTCGTCCCCGTGGCGTCGGTGCGGCAGTCCGCTACACGACGGCCCGAACACCAGGTCGTGAACGAAGCAACGCGCTCGTGCCCCAACTGATCCCGAGCGACACTCCAAACACGACCAGTGCCTTCGCGATTGCCGGCATCGACGAGCCGAGAAGCGCGTATTGCGACCAGACGACAAACGGGTAGTGCACGAGGTAAATCCCGTAAGCGTTGTCGCTCAGGCTCTCGGCCCACGCCCGCCTCCCGTGCACGAAACGAAGGAACAGCGCCAGGACGGCCATGCTCATCGTGGCACTGGAGAGCACCGTTGTGGATCCAACGAGCCACCAGCCGGCGGGCCGCGACCACGGCACGGTCGGATCGATTTTGACGCTCGCCAGGGTGACGACAAGCAAGAGACCGGCGAAGATCGCTGCCATCAGCCAGATGGACCACCGGCGTGAGAGCGGTCCAGGGTGCCGGAGAAAGGTCGTCTCCAGGCCTCGGGCGCCGACGGCGACGCCTGCGAAAAAGTAGACCGCGTAGAACAACGGTCGACTGGCTTGAACCATGACGACCGGGTGCCACTTCAGCCAGGTATAGGGCCCAAACAGCGCCATCATCGGCATCAACCCCAGGGCCGAGAGGGTGACGAGAGCGAAGAAAAACGCTCCGGGCTGCGTCGCGAACACCTCGGGCACATTGCTGCGGGATGGCCCCACAGCGGTGAACGCCAGCGCTGCGAGCAGATTCAAAGCAAGCAACATCGAGAGAAACCACGCAGGCCCGCTGATCCATGACCAGCCACACCAATACGAGAGCATGTCGTCCTCGGCTCCGGTCTGGAGAAAAGATGGGTAATACGCGAGTGGCATGATCACAACGAGTGCGAGCACATACGGAATGCCGAGCCTTCTCCAGCGGTCTTTGAGGAACGACGCGGCCCCTTTCTTGGCGAGGCTCCTCCACACAAAGAGCCCGGAGATGAAGAACATCAGCGCCATGAAAAAGCTGTTGAGGAGCATCGGGATCAGATCGAACGCTGCACTCTTCTGCGGGTCGATGATGGGTGCCGTGGACTCTATGTAGTTCGTCGGCATGAAGCGGCCCCATGTCGGGTACCGAGGATCGCGTGCAAGAACACCACCCAGACGATGATCGCGGCCCTGAGGTAATCAAACACGCAACTGCGGTTGCCGGCTGGCTCTGGGGCCATTGGTTGGTGTGACATGACGATGTCCCGCGAAAAGGACGAGGTGGTTCGTTGGGCTGATCCGTGTTTCCGATCACCGAAGACGGGGCCGCAGATCGATGGCGCCGAGACTGGGAAAACTGAAAAATTCTGCGGGTTTCACACCATGCCGCCCAGCGGCGCGCTCCAGGTAGTCCAGTTGCTCGTCTGTGGGATCGCCGACCACACACGACTCTGGATGTTGCTCGGCTGCAGAGAGAATGATCTCCGCCAAGCACGTGAAGTTCACTTCGGGATCAAGGTGCTCCTCGGCGAACAGCCCCATGTCAAAAGGGCAGTGAAGCCCTGGAATACGCGTCAAGCACTTGACGATTCTCAGGTCTGGGCGCGTGGTGAGCACCGAGATGTCGACGTTTTCAGGTTGGGCATCATCGAGGATGACCGTGCCTTCCCCAAAATCGTCGGCCTGCAAGATGCCGCCGACGGCGTTTGTCACGCAGACGACGATCGCCGCCTCCTTGATCTCTTCCTTCACGGTCGTCAGCCGATGCACTGCCGGATTCCAGCCTGGAATCTCAGGGATCTTGCTCATTTGCTGCGGCAGGTCGACCGCCAGAACGTTGCGGCGCGGTGACCGACGAAACATGCAGCGCAGCGCCGCACGCCCAGTCGAGCCCGCAGCTCCCATCACGGCCACGACACCCTCCGGGCCGATTTCCTTTTCGATATCCTCGACCATCTGAGCGATCGTGACGGCCGTAAAGCCATGCCCCGTGGTGATCGCCAGGTGCGGCCTGGCCTGCTTCAATAGCCTGCCTTGCCTTGAGATCGACGGAATCAAGGCCCCCAGGCTCACAAAGCCCGCGTGGCGATGCTCGGCGTAGTCAAGCACATCGATCAGCGCATCCCTGGCACTCGACAGCTGTTCCAGCATCTCGTGCGGGGCATGCGGAATCGTCACCAACTCGCCACGCAGCAGGCGACCATCAACCGGCACTTCAATCGGGCCCAGAATCGAGCAGGTAGGTTGGACGCGCGCGATGCGATCGGCGGTCAGGCCCCGCATCAGCGGGAACGGACGCCGCCTGTCCGTGACCGCACGCGGATGGATCACATGCACAAAGTCGAGCGGGCCATCGTAGGCCGGCCGAAGTGATTCAAGCGTGGTTGCCAACGCGTGTCGCTTCCAACCGCTCGAGAGAACCCGTGGCTTTGGCGATTCGACGACCGCTCGCGTGCCGCGGTATCGCCGGTTCCAGAAGGTGGTCGTCGCTCGATCGATTTCCCAGGTCTTGCTATGCAGCACTTCCGTGTCGAAGGTGGTCGCGAGGGCAGTGGCGATCGAGACGGCCAAACCCCGTTGGGCAGAGCCAACGTCGCCGCTATCCCCCGCAGGCCGCTTCAGGGCCAGCGTGACGTAGGTGGCGGCGTTGTTCTCGGTAAGTTCGCCACCAGCTTCATACTCCGGCACAACAGCGTCGAGCGGGTGTGAAATGATGACCTCATGGCCATCCCAGCTGGCCACCGTGCATTCGACGAACTCGTCTCGCGCAAACTCAAAATCCGCCCCCACCAGCGGCCGCACTGCGACTGCCAGCGCGTTCAGGTCAACGGCGCTGGCGAGATGGAGGAAATCCATCACGCAGTACGTGCCGCCTTCGACAGCGTCATGCTTCATGGTGTTGCCGGCTACCCCGAGGTGTGATCAAGACAGGCCCCTATTCCTTGCCCAACGCCTCATAGGCGAGTCGAAAGGCCTTCGCTTCGATCAGTTTCTCGAAGTATTTGACCATTTCGACTTTATTGGCCGGCCGTTCGTCGATGATGGTGCCAAGGATGGCAAACCCCATCTCATCAGCGGTGCCCTCACCGAGGAAAACCGTCCGTTCCGGGCCGGGCGGACGGCGTGGATTGCCCGCCGAGTTGTCAAACACCACCTCTGCGTGGAGCCGTCCCCCCTTCTTCATCGGGTACGGAACTTTGGGCAGATAGCGGTGCTGCCAGTTGAAATCCCAGTCCGTGAGTTCCAGTAAAAGCTCACGCTCCGAGGACTCGGGCGGCTGGTACCAGATCCGGAATTCCTTTCCCAAGGCGTGCATGTGAGGGGCCATCACCCACAGCTGACAGTCTTGCGTGATCTCTCTCGATCCTGTGGTTTTGAAGTTTGCGTCACCTTTCGGGATCAAACGGAAATCCGTATCGAGCATGAATCCATGGGAGAACAGCTGCGGCGGTTCCTGCCTCAGCCAGAGTCCCACCCGGCTGGATTCATCAATCTCGGGCTTCCCTGTTCGGACGTAGTGAATCTGCATCGCGATGGCCGCATCCGAGGGGACAACCCGGCCGACACCCGGCGGGAAATCAAGCGCTCCGACCCCGGGCACCCAACCCATGAGCTGGCCCCCCGCGTTGTCAGGATTCCGCACCGCCTGTGTCGGATCAGGCACAAACCCCAGTCCCATTCCCGAGTTGTAGCCCGGGCCGTAGTCCTCGTCGCCGTCACCCTTTGGCAGCGGATTCCCCAGCCGCTGCTGTGCGGCGAGCAAGAGACCAGTCCCGTCGTAAAAGATCATGCCGTGGTGCATGGCCCGCCGGTTGCCGGGAATGAACGCGATACGCTCCACATACAGTTCCTCCACGTTGTTGACCGGCAACACGACGGTGCGGTAGAGATCCTCCCCCTGGGCGGCGAGATGAAACGTTCCTGGCATCGTCAGGATGAGGTCGGGTGGCCTCGTACCTTGCCACGCATCTTGGTTGTCGAAGACCAGTGGCGGTGGGGCGTCCGCCGGATCTCCTCGTGGGCAGCCTTCGTCCACCCAACGGCCAAGACGCTCGATCTCCTCTGGCTTCAACGCCAGGTCGTTTTCAAGCGGAATCCCACCGGTCACGGGCCAGGGGGGCATCAGTCGCTCCGCAGTGAAGCTCTTGATGTCGGCCGCCCACTGAACCGCTTGGTCGAACGTGACGAGTGAGAAGGGGGCGACGTCTCCCGGATGGTGACACCGCTGGCAGTGCTGCTGCAGGAGTCGCTCGATGTCGCGATGAAACTCGACGCTCCCGTGTTCGACCACAGGCTTGGCGATGAGTTCAAGCGGGCAGCCGACCGGCGTGGTCTCCTTGATGGCCACGTCCTGGCCGGCCACCACGGCGGCGATCGCATCGGCAAGATCCTCGGCGTCGGCCCTGGGCTGACGCACGAGCCGGCTCGTGTAGAGGTTGTTGACCAGGCCCGAGTATCGCAGCACCCGGCTGCGATCGATCACAAACACCTGTGGTGTGGTTGTCGCCCGAAAGTGGGCCGCGGCCACTTTGTCTGGATCGAAAAGCACCCGGCAGGTGATCTGCGACTCTGCGGCGAGCCGATCGACCTCGGCGGCGTCGGTCGCGTCGCAGACCACCGCGACGAAGGTCACGCCTTCGGTGCCAAAGCGATCCACGAGGGCGTTGATCGCGGGGAGGGCGTTATTCGAGACCGGACAGTTGAAATTGAGAAACGCGACGACCGTTGCCCGGCCACCTTTTGCGGATGCCAACGACCATGGCTTGCCCGCCGTGTCGTGGAGGTCGATCGGCGGGACGACCCGTCCGATGCGACTCCACGAAATGGCCGCCGTCTCTGCGTCAGATGCCGGCTCGTCACACCGGGCGGAGGGCACGATCGAGAGCGACACAAAAACCGCGGCAACGAACGCGGTGCCCAAGGCCCTTTCCAAACCGTTGCGGCGTGGGCACACACTCCCACACCGCCACCATGTGGCAGAACGCAAGGAGTGTTCCATCGGCGGGGCCTACTCAGCCACCTCCATGTGATACACAAACTTGAATGCACGACCGAGCGGCCCAATTCCCTGCGTGATTGAGTCGATCCGCATCACGCTCAGCGTGAGGGGATCAAAGAGCATCCTCGTGGTTTTGCCCACCGTCTCGGAGTTCGGGATGAGCGGATTTTTCTTCGGGTCGCGCTTCGAACTGATCACCCAGCAGTTGGTTCCGTTGAAGATCTCCGATCCGATCACCTCGAGGTGATGCGATCCCGGCAGCGTGCTCGTGACCGGTTCGGAGAGCCACGTGGTTCCGATCTTCAAGGTTCCTGGGAAGATGTAGTGCTCAGTTTCGTGGTTGAATTCCTGAGGCTTTCCATCAACCTGGATCGCATCGAGCACGAGCCCGCGGTCTTCGTCTTGATGAAACAGCTCATACCGCACGGAGTCCTCGTACTCCTTCTTGAAGCTGCTGCGGCCAACGAAACTCGGCTTTCCCTCCTCGGCGTCGGTGTGGATGGCATGCGTCTCGATCTTAAAGGCATGCTCGAACTCGGCTTCCTCGCGGGGGACGATGGACCACGTCTGCGTGAGCCTGTCATTCCCCACGAGCTCGCCTTCGACGAAGTAAAGCACATAGCCCGCGTACTTTACGGGCTCGTGGTCGTGCACGAGGCCAATCTGATTCGAGGGCTGTCCCAAAGCGCTCGCCTCCACCGCAGCAACCTGTTCTGCAGCGATCAGAGATCCCAAAGCCATGACCGCGGTGATCGACGCATGCCAGTGAATAGACGCCATGCTGAAATCCCTTGGGAAGGTGTGTCATCAACCCACGACCGTCACGGCCACCGCAGTCAATGATCTCGTCGCAGCGTATCTGATATAGAGTGGAAAAAACTGCCCCAGCACGAATCAGCCGTCTGATGCACGAAACGACTGATGCGCGTGGCTAACCCCTCCCCGTTTCTTGATCCATCCGGCATGCACAGGTTTTTTGACCGTGGCATCACCACGACCAGGTCGGCTTTCAGGATGCAGAAAGCTGGAGACGGAGGGGCAGATCACGTTCGCGTTGCGGATGGCCGACTCTGACAGCCTGGTCACTACGGGTACGTGCGTGACCTGACCTCGTGCAGATGCCTCCAGTCTCTGGTCACCTCCAACTGAACCCCTAAAATGGACTTTCACCTCCCGTCAATCATCCATGCCCAACGCACCATCAGCCGCTTTCGACGGGTGCGATGCCTGGATCACCACGACCACCAGCCCGGCACGTACCCATCAGCGAATAGCCCGGACCCGCTCGCGACTAACCGATCGGTAGACGGTTGCGGGCGTGCGGCAGACCGGACGATTGTTTCATTCGGAAACGCGGCCGTGTCGCTGAAGTGTGACCGACTGCTCGTTCACCGCGCGGGCGGTCGCTATGCTTAGCGGGAATGGGTTCTCACCCCTCACTCGATGAAATGCGTCGGCCGGTTGCGACCGCGCTGAATGTCACAAAAGGTGGATCAGTCTCATGGTTCGTTCACGCTGTGCCGTAGCCTCGCTTCTTGTCGTCGCATCGACATGCCTCCTCCCGGCCACGCTCGTGCATGCGCAGGCGGTCTCCGTCGACCACCTCTTGACGCGTGACGTCAGCGCGATCAGTTCGTCGCCTGCTGGGGTGAATGGGTCTCGGTGGATTACCCGCGGTGATCCGGACGCGGCGGTGCTGAACGACAACACGATCCAATGGCTCTTCAATGCTGCACCGATCATATGGCGCGACGACCCGAAGTACGCGATGTTCCAATACGACGAGTTCACGTCGTTCGATGCCACGCGTCGCAACCTGTATCTTTCCACCTTCTCCGGATCAAACACGCGACTCGGCATCCAGCACGCCACCTTCTCCAACGTCACGTTCAAGCCGCAGACCGTTACGCTCGAAACACTGGGAACCCTCGACGACACCGACAGGGCCACCTCGTGGACCTTGGACAACTCCCGAATCGAAGGAAACACCGCGACGCCGGTCTTCTACGGTGACCAACTCGCGCTGACGACGATCGGCGCACAGCAATCGGAACTCTACGGCTTCTGGCCGGGATTCATGAATGCCCAAACGGCGATGGTTGTCAGCAATCCGGGTGGGTTGCTGATGTCGCGAATGGGCGAAATCGGTTCCGGACCTGACGCCTACTACCTCACGAAGTCGGGCAATACCTACGACGTCGACGGGACGACTCTTGCCATTCGGCACTCCTACCTGCGATTGATGAGCGGCAGGAATCCGACGGTGACGAGCGGGACCGTGACCGAAGGATTTGTTGTCCGCAACGGCGCAACGCTCAGCCTCTCCGGGGCCGACAGCTCCGACTCCTACACGCGCGTGGAGATTGGACCGATGTCGGGGCTCGCAATCGACAACTCAAGTCTGTCACTGGCCGATAACGCCCAACTCAGTTTTCTCGGGACGACCGCCAGATTCCTGCTGACCAACGCGACAGTCACCATGGGCGACTACGGGACCCAGACGGCGGTGACCGGCAACGTCGATGCCGTCTTCAGCGGCTCAAACGCCATCAACACGTCGACTTCGAATCCCAACTATGGCTTCTCGACGGGGATCGTCCTTTCAGACTCAAACGCCGTGCTCACCATCAACGGGCGCGGCATCGTCGTCGGGCACGGGGATCAAGTGGGTGACGGCCTTCCGATGAACGGGGGCTCGATCAACGTGACTGGATCGTCCGCGTTGCAGCTCGTTGATGTCATCGATGTGCAGACAGCAGGAAGCCTTACCATCGCCGACCCTCTGTCGCGTTTTTTATTTCCGTCGAAAACGCACCTCGGGATTCCGTCGACCCTGTATCTGCGGGATACCGGCGGCGACCCCTTGCGTGTCACCAACAACGGAACGATGGCGATCGAGGGCACGCTCGTGGCCAGCGGCACGATCGCAGGTTCGGGCGTCCTCCAGATGAACGGCATGCTGAAACTCGAACCAGGCGAGAGTCAGTTCACCGTGGCCGGCAATCTCTGGCTCCAAACGAGCGCCACGTCGCAGTTCGTGGTCGACCCAACGGCTCTCACATCACAGCACCTCGCCGTTGCTGGGCTGACCCTCGGCGAGGTTGTCGGTCCGATCGTGCTCGGTTTACCAAAGCTGTCGCTGTCGCTTGCCAACGACGCGGTGGTGCCGGAGGGCACAAAGTTTCTGCTGATCGACTACGCCACCCGAACCGACTCGAACTACATCTTTGATGGACTCCCCGACGGATCGATTTTTCAGAGCGGCTTGAACCTCTACCAGATCCTCTACGCCGACCCGGCCTACAGTTCGACCGCCGTCACCCTCACGGTCGTTCCCGAGCCGTCGGCGACGGTGGCCCTTGCGGCCGCGACCGCGATGAGCATCCTTGCTCGACGAGGTCGTCGTGCCACCACCCCGACCAGTGACGGAAACGGCTGAGCTCTAGATGAGACGTCGCGCTCGACCATCCTCCTGGCAGAACTGCCTGGGTGCCTGTGGGTTCGAGCGGCTGGAAACGCGGCGCATGCTCACTGCGGTGGCCCTCGCTCGACCCTGACGATCTCCTCATCGTCGATGGTGAAAACTCGCCCCTGAACTCGCTCCGTGTGGCCGTGGGCGACCCCGCCGCGCCTCGCGATGCCTCCACCGCAGCCACGCCGGCGGTCGGCACGCGGGTGATGGAGTATCTCGACCGGGGCGTCGTCGCCACCCGCAAGAGCGGTTCCACCGTGGTGGTGACCTGGCGGTCGCTCGCGCTCGACCCGGCCGCGATGACGTTCAATGTCTACCGCTCCGTCAATGGAGCCGCCGCAACAAAGCTCACCGCCGCGCCGCTCTCAGGCGGTACCAACTATTCCGACGCCACCGCCTCGAACGCCAGCGCCGCCTACACCTACTTCGTGAAGCCGGTGGTCGGCGGCGTTGAGCAGGCCGCGAGCCTCCCCTACACCGTCCCCGCCAACGCAACGCAGAATCCCTACTACAGCATCCCCATCCGGCCGATGCCCGCCTACCACATCAAGCATCTGACGGTGGCCGACCTCAATGGCGATGGACGGTTCGACTTCATCGTCGGCCGCCTTCCGAACACCGTGGTCAACGAGGTGGCAACGGAGCCGACGCTCGTGGAGGCCTATCTCCACGATGGAACCTTCCTCTGGTCGGTGAATCTCGGCACGGGGAGCTACGACCTCGACAACATCGAGCCTGGGCCCACCGCCATCGACGTCGGGAACTGGGACGGCATCGCCGCCGCCGATTTCGATCTCGACGGCCGGGCCGAGGTCATGCTGCGCACGGCGCACGGCGTGACCTTTGGCGACGGCCGCATGCTCTCCTATCCCGACAACACCGACGTGCAGTTTCTCTCCGCCCTCGATGGCATGACCGGTGCGGAGCGGGCCAGGATCAGGATTCCCGACGACTACCTCGCCGACGGCCCGGTCGGTGGCATGTTTGCCATCGGCTGGCTCGACGGCGTGCATCCGAGCCTCATCGCCAAGTTCAAAAACCGCGTCGGCAGCGGCAGCTTCAACGAGATGATCGTGGCCTTCGACTTCGATGGGGCCCTCCACCAGCGGTGGAAATGGAACCGACCCGGTGAGGGAGGCTTTGGCGACGGCCACAACATCCACATCGTCGACGTCGACCAGGATGGCCGCGACGAGGTGTGCGAGATCGGCTTCGTTCTCAATAGCGACGGCACCGTTCGATATTCGCTGGCGGCCCAGGGCATCGGCCACGGCGACCGGTTTGCGTTTGGCGACTTCGACCCCGCCCGCCCGGGGCTGGAGGCGTATGGCATCCAGCAGAACCAGGCCGATTTCCTCCTCGAATACCTCTACGACGCCTCCACCGGAGAGATCCTTTACGCGGTGTACGGCACGACGCTCGAGGATGTCGGCCGAGGCGACGTGGGGGACATCGATCCAAACAGCCCCGGGATGGAGTTTTGGTCGTTCCACGGCCTCCACACCACCTATGGCGGCACCGTCACGACGATCGCCGACACCCAGCCCTGGCCCCACGTGCAGATCCAGTGGGATGGCGACCTCCTCAGCGAGCGGGTGAGCACCGACCACGCCGTCATCGACCAGTGGGTTCCAGCCACCTTGACCACGGGTCGGGTGGCCACGCTCTACAACATGGCCCCGCAGGCCACCACCTCCGGCGGCTCCCCCATCTATTTCGGTGACATCGTCGGCGACTGGCGTGAGGAGGTTCTGTACGAAACCAACACCCGCGACGGCCTCGTGATCTTCACGACCAACACCACGACCACGAATCGCATCTACACACTCGCCGAAAACCCCCTCTACCGCAACGACATGACGACCAAGGGGTATCTCCAGTCGCGGCACACCGACTACTTTCTGGGCGAGGGGATGGCGACGCCCCCTACGCCGAATATCCGTGTGCTCACGTTCGGCGCCGATGCCCCTCCCACGATCGCAACCCCGGCCGCTGCCGCCGCCACCACGATTCCCGGCACGTCCACGGCGGTGAGCGTGCTGGGGGCCGACGACGGCGGTGAAGCCAATCTCACCTACACCTGGGCCTGGGCCGGCCCCGCCACCGTCACGTTCACCGCCAATGGAACGAACGCCGCCAAGAACGCCACGGCCACGTTTTCAGCCGCGGGCGACTATCAACTCCTTGTCACGGTTCGCGACGCCGCCGGCAAGACGGTGACGAGCCAGGTGGATGTCACCGTCACCCGCACGGCCGGAATCGCCGTCGCGCCGGGCAGCGTCACGCTCCAGGCCGGCGGCACCGTGCAGTTTTCCGCCACGGTGGTCGATCAGTTTGGCTTCGCCATGCCGCCTCAGCCGACGTTCCTGTGGGCCGTGAGCGCGGGGGGCGGCTCCATCAACTCGGGCGGCTTCTACCGAGCCCCTTCGACGGGCGGCTCCTTTGCGGTGCGGGCGATCGCCAACGGCATGACCGGCACCGCCACGGTGACGGTGCCCTATCCCGTGGTGGAAATCACCGTGCCCAACGGCTCCACCCAGACCGATGCCACGACCCGCACCGGCGGCATCCAGCTTTCCAAAAAGGGGGCGGGCTCACTCGTGCTCAACCGGGCCAATACCTATGTCGGAGGCACGGTGGTCGATGGTGGCGAAGTGATCGTCAGAAGCGCCACCGCCCTGGGCACCGGCAGCCTCGCCGTGCGTGCCGGGAGCCGCGTGACGCTTGACGTCGGGGCGGGCGAGGTGTCGGTCGCAGCGATCGCGAGCGACGGGCTCATCGATCTCGGCGACGGCCGCCTGCGGTTCGGGGGCGGCGCCACCGAGGACACGATCGTCGCGCAGATCATCGCGGGCCTCGGCGACGGCACCTGGAACGGCACCAGCGGATTCACCTCGGCAGCGGCCCGCTCGGCCGTGGTGGCTGGGGTTTCCCGCGGTCTCGGCTGGCTTTCGAGCGACGACGGCTCGACCACCGTCGCCTTCGCCGCCCCGGGCGACACGAACCTCGACGGTCTCATCGACATCATCGACGTGGCCAATATCCTGGCCGGTGGCATGTACGACTCCGGTCTCGGCGGCAGCTGGTCGGCGGGCGAATTCAACTACGACGGCGTCGTCGATATCCTCGACATGGCCGCCTTCCTCGGGACGGAGCTCTACGACACGGGGAGCTATAAAAAAGGGGACTCGGCGCTTTTCGTCAACGTCGTCGCACGCTGATAGATTCTCCCCGTCCGCCGCGAACCCCCGCGGCGGCGCTTCGGGAGCATTGCGATGCCGGCCGCCGACCGCTACGAGAAAACACCCTACCGTCGCTGCGGCCGTTCCGGCCTGCAGTTGCCCGCCTTGTCGCTGGGCCTCTGGCACAACTTCGGCGCCGAGAACGACGCCGCCATGGCCCGCACGATGGTGCTCCATGCATTTGATCAGGGCATCACGCACTTCGACCTGGCCAACAACTACGGCCCGCCGCCAGGGAGCGCGGAGACGACGTTTGGCCGTATTCTGAGAGATGACCTGTCGATTCACCGCGATGAGCTGATCATCTCGACGAAGGCCGGCTACGACATGTGGCCTGGCCCCTATGGCAACTGGGGTTCACGAAAATACCTCCTCGCCAGCCTCGACCAGAGTCTGTCCCGCATGGGGATCGACACCGTCGACATCTTCTACAGTCATCGGTTCGATCCCGAAACGCCGCTCGAAGAGACGATGGGAGCGCTGGCCCATGCGGTGAAGTCGGGCAAGGCGATCTATGCGGGCATCTCCAACTACGACGCCACCGCCACACGCCGCGCAAGTGAACTGTTGCGTGCGATGGGTGTGCCGGTTCTCATCCACCAGCCGGTGTTCAATCTCTTCAACCGTTGGGTGGAGGACGGTCTCGATCAGGTGCTCACCAGCGAAGGCATCGGCTGCATCCCCTTTTCGCCACTCGCCCAGGGCCTGCTGGCAGGCCGCTACCTCGACGGCGTGGCGGCCGACTCCCGCGCCGGGCGAGACAGGCGTTTCCTGCGACCGGAACACATCACGGACGAGAAGCGGCGACGCATCGCAGCCCTCGCCGAGATCGCGGCCGCACGGGGGCAGACCCTCGCGCAGCTGTCGATCGCCTGGCTGCTGGCCAAGCCCTTCGTCACCACCGTCCTCATCGGCGCCAGCCGCCCATCCCAGATTGACGACAACCTCGGTGCGACGAGAGCCATGACGTTTTCCGCCGAGGAACTCGCCGCCATCGACCGGGCCTGCCTGCTCGAAGGCTGATCCTCAGCCGGGCATGTCGCCCAGAAAGAGCGGCATCGCCTTCTGCACCGACCGCGCCACCCCCCAGGCCAGCGGAACGATCACGACGAGCCAGACCCACAACGTCTTCATTCAGACCTCCTGGCCATGCCCTCGATCAACCCCCTCGATGGCCATCGCATGCCGTGCCGCCACCGGCCGCACGAGCAGATTCGCCACGAAGCCGACGGCCAAAAGGCCGCCCATCAGGAAAAACGTCCCATTGTAAGCCTCGGCCTTGGGCACCCCGGCAGCCACACGGCGATCGTAGAGCCCGTTGATGAGCGTGGGCCCCACGACCGCCGCCATGCTCCAGGCAGTGATCAGGCGGCCGTGAATGGCGCCGATCTGCTCGGTGCCAAACAGGTCGCGCAGGTAGGCCGGAATCGTGGCGAAGCCGCCGCCATACATGCTGATCACGATGGCGGTGCAGGCCACGAACGCACCGCGGCTCTGCGCCTGCTGGAGCGCGGGAAGGCATGCAAACAACGCGATGCCGAGCAGGAAATAGATCGCATAGACGGCCTTGCGGCCGATCACGTCGGAGATCGACGACCAGACGAATCGCCCCGCCATGTTGGCGATGCTGAGCAGGCCCGTGAAGCCGGCGCCGATGGTGCCGCTCACGCCGAACATGTCCTGACACATGTCGGCCGCCCGCCCGAGCACGCCGATGCCGGCGCTGACATTCATGCAGAGCACGATCCACAGCAGCCAGAACTGCGGCGTCTTCCACGCGGTGTCGACGGACACACTCCCGACGGGACGTGCATCGGAAAGCCCTCCGCCCAAGGCTGCGTCGCCATATGGCCGCCATCCGGCGGGCGGCACGCGAACGATCCAGGCCCCGAAGAGCATGAAGCAGGTGTAGATGGCCGCCATCGCGATCAACGCCGCCGCCGCGCCGGTGTGGGGGGCATGCGCGAAGCGGCCCATGAGTTCCTGGGCCAGCGGCGATCCCACGAGCGCCCCACCGCCAAACCCCATGATCGCCATGCCGGTGGCCATGCCGGGGCGATCGGGAAACCATTTCACGAGCGTCGACACGGGGGCGATGTAGCCCAGGCCGAGCCCGATGCCTCCGATGACACCGTAGCCGACCAACACGAGCCATGGCGCCTTGACGATGACGCCCACCGCCGTGACAAGCAGGCCGCCGCAGAAGCAGGCCCACGACGCCAGGATCGAGAGCCGCGGACCACTCCGTTCCACCCACTTTCCAAATACGGCGGCCGACAGCCCCAGCATCACCAGGGCAAGCATGTAGGCCGTGTTCACCCGCGAGACCGACACGCCCAGTTCGATGCTCAGCGGCTTGTTGAAGACACTGAAGGCATACACCTGACCGATGCACATGTGCACGGCCACCGCGGCTGGCGGAACGAGCCAGCGGTTGAACCCTGGCGGTGCCACGGTGGCCAGTCGCGAGAGATAATCCATGGGGTCCCCTGAGGCCAGTCCCGGCGACACGCCGCGCCCGATTGTCGCGGGTACCGCCCCTCCACGCAACGTGGCGTTCCTCCTCGTGGGGTGCACCGATTGGATTTGCGGCCGTCGCGAAGCGACGATTCACCGTTGCCCTTGGAATCGCGCCCGCCCCCCTGGTGTGTTGCCTCATGGTCACTCGATCGTTCGCCTGGATCACCGCCCTCCTCGTCACGGTCGGGATGGCAGCCGCGGAGCCGCCGTCGACGGTGGCGGTTCCCACGCCGCTCGAACCGTGGCGTGGATGGGTGCTGCACGGCCTGACCGATCTCGGCAGCCCGTCGCCCTACGATGATGCCGCCTGCAGAATCCGAGCCTGGCCATCAGCACTCGACCTCACCGTGACCCCGACCGGCGCGACCTGGCGGCTCAGGGTTCGAACCTTTGCAGCGGGATGGCTGCCCCTCCCTGGCGGCGGCCACCTCTGGCCGATCGACGTGACGCTCGACAACGCTGCGGTGGCGGTCGTGGAGCACGATGGCGTGCCGTCGATCGAACTGACATCCGGGGAGCATGCCGTCTCCGGTCGCTTCATCTGGCCGGCGATGCCGGAACAGATCGCGGTGCCGGCCACCATCGGCATCGTGGCCCTCACGCTCGACGGCGAGCCGGTTGCCATTCCGGATCGTGCGGCCACCGGCGCGGTGTGGCTGCGGCGGAGCCGTGCCGCCGCCGAGGAAGCGGATCTCGTCACGCTCCAGGTTCACCGCGTGCTTGAAGACGGTCTTCCGCTCTGGCTTCGCACCGAGGTTGAACTCACCGTGTCCGGCAAGAGCCGCGAGGAGGAGTTTGGATCGGTGCTGCCGGGCGGCTGGCTGCTCTCGTATGTCGATAGCCCGATTCCAGTGGCGGTGGATGCCACAGGACGGCTGCGGGCGCAGGTGCGGGCAGGCACCTGGCGAATCCGTCTCGATGCCTTCCGCACCGCAGACACACGGGAGATCGCCTACGCCGCCGACACGCCACCGGCGGCGGCAGAGGAACTCGTGGCCCTCAAGGCCTGGCCGCAGTTTCGGGCCACCGAGTTCGAGAACGCCGCTCCGGTCGATGTGCAGTTCACCACGCTTCCGGAGGCGTGGCGTAACCTTCCCATCTTCCGCTGGGACACCCGCGAGCCGCTGCGATGGACCGTGAAGGCCAGCGGCGGCGGTCTCACCCGACCCGACCGGTTTCAAATGTCGCGTCGACTCTGGCTCGATGACGATGGTGGTGGGCTGACCTGTGAGGACACGATCACCGGCGAATGCCGCGCCCTGTCGCGCATCGACGCCGCGGAGGGACATCACCTCGAGGTCGTTCGAATCAACGGGGAGCGACAGCTCATCACCCGCAATCCCCGCACGTCGGCCGAAGGCGTGGAGATTCGTCTTCCCACCCCGACGGTGCAGTCGATCGGCCGCATGGAGCGGCTGCCGCGCCTTCCGGCCACCGGATGGCAATCAGCCGCCGATGCGCTCCAACTCGATCTCTCGCTCCCGCCAGGCTGGCGGATGCTGGCCCTCTTTGGCGCCGATGGCGTCGACGGCGACTGGCTCACGGCCTGGACCCTCCTCGACCTCTTCCTGCTGCTCGTCTTTTCGATGGGTGTGTTCCGCATGCGGGGCCTCGCCGCCGGGCTGCTCGCCTTCATCGCGTTCGGACTCGCCTACCACGAGGCACTCTCACCCCGCTTCACATGGCTCTTCCTTCTCGCGCCCACGGCGCTCCTCGGGGCGGTGCGGGCGCCGCGGCTCGCCTGGTGGCTGCGGGCCTGGTGGATGTTCGCGCTCGCGCTGCTGCTGCTGCACCTCGTGCCGTTCGTGGCGGGTGAACTGCAGGCTGCGATTTTCCCACAGCTCGACCCGACGGGCATGCACTATCGCCAGCGCGACCTCATGGAGATCTTCACGGGCCCACGCATGCGTGACGCCAATCGACGACTTGGAGACGTCGCCGACCTTGAGGCCGCGCGTGCCCCGGCCGCGAGCTCGTCCTTGGGCTACACCGTCAACGGCCGTGCCACCATGAAACAGCACGCCATGGAAAGCCGTGCGGGCGAGCTGACCTCGAATCTCAAGCTCGCGCCCGGCACCCAAACCCAAACCGGCATCGCAAAGCCCGCGTGGTCGGGCAACCACGTCGTCTGCACGTGGGACGGTCCCGTCAGCCCCGGCCAGATGATCCGCATGGTGCTCATGCCCGCGTGGCTCCACCGCGTCGTGGCGGTCGTGCGGGTGGCCCTTCTCGCTGGGCTGCTCGGGGCGGTGCTTCGCGGGCGGCGGATCACGATACCAAGGGGCGTGGCATCCTCCGCGGCGACGCTGCTCGTCATCCTTGGCGGGCTGATCACGACCGCACCCGCCGTGGCCGACGACCTTCCAGACGCAAAACTGCTCGACCAGCTTCGCGAGCGGCTCACCGCCCCCGACGACGCCTTTCCTCACGCCGCCGAGATTCCCGCGGCGTCGCTCGTCCTCGATGGTCGCCGGATTGAACTCGACGCCACGATCCATGCCGCGGCCGACTGCGCCGTGCCCGTTCCCGGAAAGCTGCCGTCGTGGTCGCCCGTGTCGGTTGCCCTTGACGGAACACCGGCCGCCGTCTGCCGTCGCGACGATGGCTTTCTCTGGGTGTGGGTGCCGGCCGGTGTGCATCGCCTCACCGCCGCCGGCATGATTCCCGAAGCACCGGAGTGGGTATGGACCCATCAGCTCACCCCCCGGAGGCTCGCGGTGAAGGCCGGCGACTGGACGGTTACCGGCCTCCGTGCCGATGGCACACCGGAAAAGCAGCTCTTCTTCGTGCGCACCAAGCAGGCAGCCGAGGGGGCGGTGGCCTACGACCAGAAAAACGTGCGGAGCGTCGTTCAGGTCGATCGCGTCCTCGAGATTGGCCTCGTATGGAAGGTGCACACGACCGTTCGACGGCTCGTGATGCCCGGTCGGGCCATCACGCTTCGTGTGCCCCTCCTGCCCGGCGAGCGGGTGCTCTCCGGCCGCGGCGACGACACCGGCGACACGATCGAGGTGACGCTCTCCTCCACAGCCGATGCCATGCACTGGGAGAGCGAGCTGCCGATCGCGGCTGCCGTTCAGCTCGACTCGAAGGCGGGCTCGCAGTGGGTGGAGCGGTGGTCGCTCGTCACCTCACCGGTGTGGAACGTCACCAGCGACGGCCTCGCTCCGGTCTACGAACCCGATGCCGACACGCTCAAACCGGTGTGGTATCCGTGGCCGGGCGAGTCGGTGACGCTCACCATCGAGCGACCGGAAGCCGTGGATGGCCGGACGCTCACGGTGAAATCGGCGAGGCGTGCCGTTGATCTCGGAAGCCGACGCCGCACCGGCTCGCTGACCCTGCTGGTGGAATCGAGCCTCGGCGGCGATTTTTCGATCGGCCTGCCCGAGCAGTCGGTGATCCGTGAGGTCAAGGTCGATGACCGATCGCTGCCGGTGAGGAGATCGGGCGGAGAGGTGCTCGTGGGCCTCCAGCCGGGTTCCCAGTCGGTGGCGATCGACTGGTCGACCGACATGCCGCTGGCATCGCGGGCCGCGATCGAGCCGCTCACCCTACCCGTCGAGGTGGCAAACCTCACCACCACCATGTCGGTTCCCGAATCGCGATGGATTCTCTGGGCTCACGGCCCGCTCCGTGGTCCGGCCGTGCGATTCTGGGCCGTGCTCGCGCTCGCGGTGGTGCTTGCCGTGGCGCTGGGTCGCGTTCCGGCATCGCCCCTTTCGACCCGTGAATGGCTCTTTCTGATGGTGGGCCTCACGCAGGTCTCGTTCCTGGCCGGCGGCATCGTGGTGGGCTGGCTGTTTTGCATGGCCTGGCGTGGACGCCGCGATCCGCGATCGATGGGATGGTTTTCCTTCGACCTGCTTCAGCTCTTTCTCGTCGGCCTTACGGTCGCCGCGATGATCGTGCTGGTGGTCGTCGTCAGCCGGGGGCTCCTGGGCCAGCCGGTGATGTTCGTCGCCGGCAACGGCTCCTACGCCAACGAGCTCGCCTGGTTTGAACCCAACGCGGGGGCGTCGCCCGCCAGCCCGTGGGTGTTCACGGTGTCGCTCTGGTATTACCGTCTGCTCATGCTCCTTTGGGGCCTCTGGCTTGCCAATGCCGTGATCCGCTGGCTGATCACCGGCTGGGGGCACCTGACGGCGGGCGGTGGCTGGCGATGGTGGCGTGATCGCCGGCTCGCGTCAGGGTCCTCGCCGCCTCCCCTTTCCGTCTAAGGCCTTCCGCAGACATGACGCTGCACGCCGTGCCGGAAGCCCAGTGGCAGTGACGGGGCGGCCGTTTTTCGAGAATTCACGCCTCCGCAGGCCTCCCCACACGCGAGCCGCCGGGATCCCCCCTTCCGCGACTGCCCTTCCCCGCACCGGGATGAAAGCCTACCGTGGCGCTGGCGCAGCCTTTTCGCCGTGGTTCAGTCAACACCCGAGGCACGGTACGATGTGGCTTGCTCTTTCAATCGCCGGCTGGTTTGTGGCCATGGTCGTGTTGATGTCGATCATCGAACACCAGGTTCATGCCCGCCTCATGCACAAGGCGCCTCGGAACTTTTTGCTCCGTCGCAGCACCACCCGGAGGAAGATCTTCACGAGCCATGCGGTGAAGCATCACCGTCAATACCAGTCCCATTTCCATGACGAACCGGTGCCGCCCGGCGAGGACCGCGGCATCCGTCTCAACCTGGCCGAGGGATTGCTCCAGGCGATCCCGGTGAGTGGCGCCCTGTGGTTCGTCTCCATCATCGCGGCTGCGATGTTTCCGCTCGTCGTCTGCCTCCACCACGTCATTTGGAACCAGATTCATCTCGAGATGCACAAGCCCGAGGGACGGTTTTTCTCCCAGTGGGCCGCCTACCGCTATGTGGCTCGACACCACTTCCTTCATCACCGGCATCCCACGAAGAACTTCAACGTGGCGTTTCCCGTGGGCGACTGGCTCTTCCAGACGGTCGCGGTCGCCACGCCCGAAGATCGCCAGGCGATGGAGAGCGAAGGAATCGCCTGACGCGACATGACCACCCGCCGCATCCCCGCTGCGACACGACGACTGCTCGCCGTGCTGGTGGTCGCGCTTCTCGTTGCCGCACGGGCTGATGCTGGTGTCGATTTCGCGCACGAGGTGGTGCCAATCTTCCGGAGGCGATGCGGCGAGTGCCACACGGGCGACGGCCGACAGGGTGGCTTCTCCCTCAACACCCGTGAGAGCCTCGTGGCGGGAGGCGATTCCGGCCAGCCTGGAATCGTGCCGGGCGATGCCACTGCCAGCGAGCTCATCGCACGGATCACGAGCGACGATCCCGATCTCCGGATGCCGAGCGACGGCGAGCCGCTCTCGCGCGAGGAGATCGCCGTGCTTTTGACGTGGATCGCAGAGGGGGCGGCGTGGGAGCCCGGATTTGCGTTCAAGGGCACGGCCTGGGAGCCGCCCCTCGTGCTTCGGGAGGTTGAGCTGCCCCCGGCGCGTGACGGCCGCACCAACCCGATCGACCGGGTCGTCGACGCCTGGATGGAGAAGCACGGCGTCGAGCGTCCGCCGCGGTGCGACGACCGCACCTTCATCCGCCGAGTGAGCCTCGATCTCGTCGGCCTCCTCCCCTCCCCTGAACGGGTCGAGGCCTTCGTCGCAGACCGGGCCCCCGACAAACGGGCTCGCCTCGTGCGGGACCTGCTCGACGACGACGTCGCCTACGCCGATCACTGGCTCACGTTCTGGAACGATCTCCTCCGCAACGACTACACGGGCACCGGCTATATCACCGGAGGACGCCGCCAGATCACCACCTGGCTGCATCGCGCCCTGGCCGACAACACGCCGTTCGACCGGTTTGTCCGTGAGCTCGTGTCACCCGATGAATCGTCACGCGGCTTCATCGACGGCATCGTCTGGAGAGGCACCGTGAATGCCAGCCAGACCGTGCCGATCCAGTTTGCCCAGAACGTTGGCCAGACCTTTCTCGGCATCAACCTGAAGTGCGCGAGCTGCCATGACAGCTTCGTCGACCGCTGGACGCTCCAGCAGACCTACGATCTCGCCGCGATCGTGTCGAATGAGACCCTGGAGCTTTCCCGCTGCGACAAGGCCACCGGAACGATGGCGACGCCCGCCTGGATCTTCCCGGACCTCGGCCAGGTCGACGCCACCAAGCCTCCGGCCGAGCGGCTTGCCCAGCTCGCCGCCCTCATGACGAAGCCCGACAACGGCTGGCTTTCACGAACCCTCGCCAACCGACTCTGGCATCGGCTGATGGGTCGCGGCATCGTCCATCCTGTCGACAGCCTGCGCACGCAACCGTGGAGCGAGGAACTGCTCGACCTGCTCGCCGGCGACCTGGTCGCCCACGGCTGGGACGTGCGACACCTCCTGGAAACGATCGCCACATCGGAGGCCTACGGCGCGGTGACACCCCCGGTTGCGGAAACCCTGACCTCGACGGCGTTCGTGTTCCGTGGCCCGCTCCCCCGACGCATGACCGCCGAGCAGTTCATCGATGCCCTCTGGACGCTTGCCGGCACGGCCCCGACAAAGCCCGACGCCACGGTGGTTCGGTTCGACGCCCCCGAGGCGTCCGGCGAGTCCCGCCCGAACGCAGCGTGGATCTGGAACAATGCCGACGCGGAGTCGCCCCCAAAGGAGTCGCTCACGTTTCGAACCACGTTCCATCTGCCGCACCCGGCGGCCCACGCCGCCGTGGTGCTCGCCGCCGACAACTCCGCCACGCTCTTCCTGAACGGCAGGAAGCTGCTCGTCGCAGACGAGTGGGAGCATCCGGTGTCGGCCGTGGCCACGGCCGATCTCCGGGAGGGGGGCAACACCGTGATCGTCACCGCGGCCAACGGGGCCACCGGCGGCCCCGCCGCCCTTCGCGTGGAAATCCGCTGCCGCCTGACGGATGGCACGATGCGGTCGATCGCCACCGATGGCTCCTGGGAGTGGACCGCGGCGCGACCAAACGCCAAGGGGGTATTCCCCAAGGAGAAGCAACCGCACGACTGGGCGCCGGCCTCCATGGCCGCGAACCAATCGATCTGGGCGGCAAGCGACGATCGCTTCGCGGCCGAGGTGCTCGCGGCCACGGCACCGGCGTCGCTCCCGATGGTGCGTGCCAGCCTCGTGAAGGCCACGCCGCTCATGGCCGCCCTGGGACGGCCCAATCGCGAACAGGTGGTCACAAGCCGTCCGACCGACCTCACGACGCTTGAGGCGATCCTCCTGGCCAATGACCAATCCCTCGCCGACCAGGTGGCCCTCGGTGGAAGCCGAATCCTGGGCGACCACGCCGGCGATCCCGACGGGATCATCCGGTCGATCACCGCCACGGCCCTTTGTCGGCCACCCACCCCCGAGGAAGTGTCGATTGCCCGGGAACTCCTCGGGCCCGACCCAACCGCCGAATCGGTCGCCGATCTCCTCTGGAGCGTGATCATGCTGCCCGAGTTCCAGCTCGTGCAATAATGCCCACGGAGCATCACCCATGAAGACCCGCCGCGCGTTTCTCGAATGCCTCGCGACCGCCGCCGCCGCGACGCTTGCGCTGCCGGAGCCACGTGCCCGAGGCACGGAATCGGGCCACTCGATCGCCCACCCCGCGCCGCGGGCCGATGCGATGATCGTGCTCTGGATGGCCGGCGGCATGGCAGCTCCCGACACCTTCGACCCGAAGCGTTACAGGCCGTTCGAGCCCGGCCTCGCCGTCGCCGACGTCATCAGCACCTTTCCGGCCATTCCCACCGCGATCGATGGCGTGCAGATCTGCGAGGGACTGCCCGAGATCGCGAAGGTGCTCGATCGAGCCACTCTCATCCGGTCGCATGTGCAGCCGGATCTCGGCAGCATCCTCCACTCGCGGCATCAGTATCACTGGCACACCGGATACGTGCCGCCGCAGACGGTGGCCTGCCCGCACCTCGGCGCATGGATGGCCCGCGTGCTTGGCCCCCGAAACCCGGTGATGCCCGCGTTTGTGAACATCGGCCAACGGCTCGAGGGCATCGGTGAGAGCGAGGAGATCAAGGCCTTCACGACCGCCGGGTTCTTCGGCAGTGCGTTTGGACCGATGAACCTTCCCTATCCGGAGCAGGCGGCGCTTGCCGTCCAGCCGCCCGGCGGCATGTCGGCCAAGCGGTTTGCGGATCGGTACGCGGCGATGCGGAGGCTGGCCTCGGCGGCACCGGCCCGTGAGCGTCTCAGCGACCATCACCAGGCGTCGATGCTCCAGAGCATCGACAACGCGCATCGGCTGCTGAACGCCAGGGAGCGCGAGGCGTTTGACATCACGCTCGAGCCCAAGGAGGTGCAGGAACGGTATGACACCGGTCGCTTTGGCCGTGGCTGCCTGCTCGCGCGACGGCTCGTCGAACAGGGTGCCCGCTACGTCGAGGTGACGACGGAATACGTGCCCTTCGTCCACTGGGACACCCACGAAAACGGCCACGAGCGGGTGGCGTCGCTCCACGCCGAGATCGATCGTCCGATCGCGGCGCTCATCCGCGATCTCGAGGAACGGGGCCTGCTCGATCGCACGCTCGTGGTGATCGCCAGCGAGTTCAGCCGCGACATGATCGTCGAGGGTCAGCCAGGCTCCGACGCCAAGGATCAGGCGAGTTCACCCAAGGACTTTCTGCAGGTGCCGGCGCACTACGGCCAGCATCGCCATTTCACGGGGGGATCGACGGTGGTGCTCTTTGGCGGGGGCATGAAGCGGGGCATGGTCTACGGCAAAACGGCCGACGAGCGGCCGTGCATGGCGATTGAGAACCCCGTGACGATTCCCGATCTCCACGCCACGCTCTTCACGGCCATGGGAATGAGCCCGAAGACGGCATTCGACATCGAGGGGCGGCCGTTCTATGCCACCCTCGATGGCACCGGCCGGCCCGTGAGCGATCTCTTCGCCTGACGGTCGCGCCTCCCGTGAGTTGCGTCGTGGCCCGTGGCGACGTAGAGTCGATGGGTCGGTTTGAGACGACGCGAGCCGTTGCACGGTGGGCCTGAGACGGTCGACCTTCCGACCCCCGCCCCCCTTCCCTCCGCAGGCTCCCGGCCCATGGCCCCCGATCCCTCCGACGGCCGTGTGCCGTTTTCATCGCTCGCGCTCTCCGACGACACCCTGCGGGCCATCGCGGCCCTGGGGTACGACACGGCGACGCCCATCCAGGCCGCCACCATTCCGACGATCATGGCGGGCCGCGACGTCATCGGGCAGTCGGAGACCGGCTCCGGTAAGACGGCCGCCTTCTGCATCCCGGCCGTTGAGCGGGTCGACTCGACGAAGGGCGCCACGCAGGTGCTGATCCTCGTTCCCACCCGTGAACTCGCCACGCAGGTCGCCGGCGAGGTTCGCAAGCTCGCGGGGAAGGCGAGCCGCATCCGAGCGTTCGCCGTGTATGGCGGCGCGGCCTACGAACCGCAGTTTGCCGAGCTCCGTCGGGGGGTGCACATCCTCGTCGGCACTCCCGGCCGCCTCGTCGACCACCTCATGCGGGGCACGCTCGACCTTGCCACCGTGGGGCTGGTCGTGCTCGACGAAGCCGATCGAATGCTCGACATGGGGTTCCGAGACGACATCGAGCGGATCCTCGCCGCCGCGCCACCGGAGCGACAGACGGTCTTCTTCTCCGCCACCCTCTCTCCCGAAATCCGTGGCCTCGTTGCCCAGCACTCCCGTGACGCCGAGTCGATCACAGCCGGTCGCGCTTCGGCGGGGGGCCCGTCGGCCGTGGAGCAGATCGCCTACGAAGTGCCACACCGCGCCAAGCTCGAGGCTCTCACCCGCCTGCTCGAGTTTCATGCGATGCCGAGCGGCGTGATCTTCTGCAACACGCAGCAGATGGTGGAGGAGCTCGCCGACGCCCTCGCGGCCCGCGGATGCCCGTCGGAGCGGCTCCACGGCGGCATGGCGCAGGCTCAGCGCACCCGGGTGATGGATGCCTTCAAACGCGGTGCCTTCCCGTTCCTCGTGGCCACCGACGTGGCGGCCCGGGGCATCGATGTCGACGACCTCGGCCTCGTCGTGAACTACGACATGCCCTACGACGCCGAAGACTACGTGCATCGCATCGGCCGCACCGGGCGGGCCGGCCGCAAGGGCCTGGCGATCACGCTCGTCTCCGGGGGCGCGGCCCGCAAGCTCCAGTTCATCGAACGAGCCCTGAAACACCGCCTGCGACGAGCGGCGGTGCCAACCGCCGCAGCGGTCGAGGCGAAGCGGGCCGAGCGGCTCCTCGACGGCCTCCGCGCCGCCCTGGCCGACGGCGGCTTCCGGGCGCAGCTGCCGATCATCGACCGTCTCGTCGGCGAAGGGCATCCGCCGGCCATCGTGGCGGCGGCGATCCTCCACCACTTTGCACCGGCGGCCCCGCCGCCGAGCCCGGCCGACGAGGCTGCGTTTGCCCCGCCGCCGCATGCCCGTCGCGGCGGCCCGGGCGACGGCCCAAGGCGACCTCCGCACAAGGGCGGGTATCGCCCAGCGGGCCGCGCCGGCAAGGCTGCTCGTCCGGCGCACGGCGCCCGTCCGGGCACGCCGCATGGCCGTCCCGCGCCAGGCCCCCGCGGCAAGGGGAAGAAGTTCCGGGGCAAACACGGCCCCGCCTCGTGAACGCACGGCGATCCCTGATCGTGGTGACCACCATCGGTGATGCAGTGCGGTAAGATGCCGCCCGCCTTCCCCGTCCACCACCTCAGGAGACGACGATGTCGCCGTCCGCCGGCCGCCGATCCAGCCGTTCATCCCTGCCCGAATGGCAGGCTGTTGCCGACCATGCCCGGGCGACGAGCCACCTGACGCTCCGCGACCTTTTTGCGTCCGATCCCACCCGGGCCCAGCGGCTGGCCTTCGAGGCCTGCGGGCTTTTCGTGGATCACTCGAAGCAGCGGGTCACCGAGGGCACGTTTCCGCTGCTCGTGCGGCTGGCCGAGGCGTGCGGGCTTCGAGATCGGATCGACGCGATGTTCGCCGGGCACCGCATCAACACCACCGAAAACCGCGCCGTTCTGCACGTGGCGCTTCGCGCGCCGCGGAGCGAGCACGTGCTCGTTGACGGCGAGGACGTCGTGCCTGGGGTGCACGAGGTGCTCGCTCGGATGGCGGCCTTCTGCGATCGCGTGCGAGGAGGGGAGTGGCTTGGCCACACCGGCAAACGGATCCGCGCGATCGTCAACATCGGCATCGGCGGATCCGATCTCGGTCCGGTGATGGCCTTCACCGCGCTTCGGCACTATGCCGATCGCGGCCTCACCTTCCGGTTCGTGTCGAACGTCGACGGCACCGACTTCGCCGAAGCCGTGCGCGACCTCGACCCCGCGGAAACGCTCTTCGTCGTCTCCTCCAAGACCTTCACCACCCAGGAGACGCTGGCCAACGCCCGGTCGGCCCGGGCCTGGACGCTGGCCGCGCTCCGTGACGAGGCGGCCATCGCCCGTCACTTCGTCGCCGTGTCGACCAATGCCGCGGAGGTGGCCGCCTTCGGGATCGACACCGACGCGATGTTTGGCTTCTGGGACTGGGTCGGCGGCCGCTATTCGATGGATTCGGCGATCGGCCTTTCCACCATGCTCGCCATCGGCCCCGAGCGGTTTCGCGAGCTACTCGATGGGTTCCATGCCATGGACGTGCATTTCCGCACGGCCGACTTCGCGCAAAACCTTCCGGTGCTTCACGGGCTGCTCGCCGTGTGGAACAGCACGTTTCTCGGTGCCGCCACCATCGCGGTGCTGCCCTACGACCAATACCTCGCCCGGTTTCCCGCCTACCTCCAGCAGCTCACGATGGAGAGCAATGGAAAGCGGGTCACCCTCGATGGCACCGTGATCGACGATTATGAAACCTGCCCGATCTACTGGGGTGAGCCGGGCACCAACGGCCAGCATTCCTTCTACCAGCTCATCCATCAGGGCACGCGAATCATTCCCTGCGACTTCCTCGGATTCGTGCGGTCGCTCAACCCGCTCGGCCGTCATCACGACCTGTTGATGGCCAACTGCTTCGCCCAGGCCGAGGCGCTCGCCTTCGGCAAGACGGCCGACGAGGTGAGGGCCGACGGCGCGGCCGAGTCGCTCGTCTCGCACAAGACGTTTCCCGGCAATCGCCCAAGCTCCACGATCCTCGCCGAGGTGCTCACGCCCCGGCTCCTGGGAAGCCTCGTGGCCCTCTACGAGCATGCCGTGTTCGTGCAGGGGGCGATCTGGGACGTCAATCCGTTTGACCAATGGGGCGTGGAACTCGGCAAGGTGCTCGCGAATCGGATCGTGCCGGAGCTGGAGGGCACCGACGAGCCATCGCTCGGGCATCACGACCCCTCGACCGCGTCTCTGATCCGTCGCTACCGCCACGGACGACGGTGAGGCGTGTCACGCGGCGGCCCGTCGCCGCGCTGCAGAAAAGGGCACCACCCTGACAGCCTTCCGCTCGACGATTTTCAGGGACAGTGACACTCCGTGGAACTTCCTCCCGTTGAGAGACCGCCGTCACGCGAGGCGGCGGCCCTCGTCGTCGGCGGCAAAGAGATGCATCGCCCCCGCACGAACGCCGAGGGGGAGGCGGTCGCCCGGGGCGACACCCCGGTTGCCCGGCACCCGCACGATGGACGTCGCCCCGCCGATCGACACGTGCGCGAGCGTCTCGTGCCCCATCTGCTCGGCCACGGTGACCTCCGCCGTTGCAAACGCCGCCGCATCCTCATCGCCGCCCCCCACGACGAAATCCTCCGGACGGATGCCGAGCACGGCGTCGCCCGACGGCACCGTCGCCGCCACCCCATCGAGCGGAACCCGGGCCGCGCCCCCCGCCGCCACGAACCCGCCGTCGCGGATCGTGCCGTGGAAGAAGTTCATCGTCGGGCTGCCGATAAACGCCGCCACGAAGCGGTTGGCGGGCCGACGATAGATCGCCAGGGGGGCGTCGATCTGCTGGATCACGCCGTGGTTCATCAGCACGATCCGATCGCCGAGTGTCATCGCCTCCACCTGGTCGTGCGTCACGTAGATCACGGTGGTGCCGAGACGGCGGTGCAGCAGGGCAAGCTCCGCCCGCATCTGCACCCGGAGCTTGGCATCGAGGTTTGAGAGCGGCTCGTCGAAGAGAAAGACGGCCGGCTCACGCACGATCGCCCGTCCCAGCGCCACCCTTTGCCGCTGCCCGCCCGAGAGCTCCCGCGGCCGTCGGGCCAGCAGGGATTCGATCGACAGGGCGGCGGCGGCGGCCGAGACACGCCGCTCGATCTCCGCCCGGGGAGTGTTTCGCATGCGAAGACCGAAGGCCATGTTGTCGCGCACGGACAGGTGCGGGTAGAGCGCGTAGTTCTGAAACACCATCGCGATGTCGCGATCGCCCGGCGCGATGTCGTTCACCAGGCGATCGCCGATGCGGATCTCCCCCTCGCTCACCTCCTCGAGCCCGGCCACCATCCGCAAGCTGGTCGACTTACCGCAGCCCGACGGACCGACCAGCACGAGAAACTCGCCGTCGGCGATGTCGAGCGAGATCCCGCGAACGGCGTGAAAGCCCCCGGGGTACCGCTTGTGGAGCCCTCGGATCGAGACGGTGGCCATGCGAACTCCTCACTCCTTCACGGATCCGACGGTGAGCCCATTCACGAGAAAACGGCTCAGCGACAGAAAAACGGCCACGACGGGCAGGCTCACCAGAATCGATGCGGCCGCGTAGAGCCCCCACTGCGACGACAGGCTTGCCTGAAAGCCCTTGATCCCCAGGGGCAGCGTAAACATCTCCTCGCGCTGCATCACCTGGGCGGCAACGATGTATTCGCTCCAGGCGGTCATGAAGCTGAAGAGCGCGGTGATGACAAGCCCCGGCGTGGCGAGCGGCAGCACCACATACCAAAACGCCTGCCCGCGGGTGCAGCCGTCGATGCGGGCCGCCTCCTCGAGCGACGCCGGGATCGTGTCGTAGAAGCCCTTCATCTGCCACACGCAAAACGGCAGCGCCGTGGCCGTGTAAAAGATCATCAAGCCGAGCCACGTGTCGACGAGGCCCAGTCGCGCGATGAGCACATAGAGCGGCAGAAGGAGCATCGTCGCCGGAAACATCTGCGTGGTGAGGATGGCGAGCATCGTGGCCCGGCGCCCGATGAATCGAAACCGGCTGAAGGCATAGCCCGCGGTCGACGCCAGCGCAACCCCCGTGACCGTGACGGCGGCCGACACCGCCAGCGAGTTGCCGAGCCATCGGAGAAAGGGCTGCTCCGTGAAGAGGGCCGCATAGCTCGCGAGCGTCCAGTCGGCCGGGATGATGGCCAGGTCGGTCGAGCGGAGCCGATCTCCGGGACGCAATGAGATCGACACCACGTTCAGCACCGGGTAGATCGAGATCGCCACGAAGGCGAGGAGCACGGCATGCCGCAGGATCGTGATCCGGAGGGGCTCTCTCATGACGGCTGGCTCCGCCCGAAGGGATGACAACGGCTCATCGATAGACACTCTCCGTCGCCCGAGTCCGCTGCAGAAACACCATCGAAAACGCGAGCAGGATCAGAAACATCACCGTCGAGAGCGCCGCCCCGTAGCCGTAGCGGTAGAGGTTGAACACCGACTTGTAGACGTAGGACACGAGGATGTGAGTGGCGTCCTGGGGCTCGCCGCCGTTCGACACCAGCCAGATCACGTTGAGATTGTTGAAGGTCCAGATCGCGCCGAGGGTGGCTGCCGGGAGCAGCACGGGCTTCAGCAGCGGAAGGGTGATGTGCCAGAACTGCTGCCAGCGGCTTGCGCGATCGATGCGAGCCGCCTCGTAGAGTTCCTCCGGGATGCCCTGCAGGCCACCGAGGGCGATCACCATCATGAATGGAAATCCGAGCCACACGTTCGTGATGATGCAGGCCTCGAAGGCCCTCAGCGGCTCGCCGAGCCAGTTCACCGCCGGGAGCCCGAGCCACTTCCCGAGGATCAGGTTCACAGCCCCATATTCGTAGTCGAACATCCCCCGCCAGGTGAGCGCGGTGATGTAGGCCGGCACCGCCCAGGGAATGATCAAAAGCAGCCGATAGATCGCCTTGCACCGCACCGGGCCATGGAGGGCGACGGCCAGAATCACCCCGAGCGTCACGTGCAGGGCCACGTTGATCACGGTCCAGAGCACGGTTTTCAGAAACACGCCGGAGAGCCCCCAGAGCCGCCGATCGGCCAACACCTCCGCGTAGTTCTGCAGGCCCACCACACGCCAATCGCGAAACCGGCCGAGCGACATGTCGGAGAGCGACAGCACGAGGTTCCAGACGAACGGAAACACGATCACCGCGAAGATCACCAGCACCGCGGGAAACGCGAAGGCATAGGGGGTGGGATTTCGCCGGAGGTCGGTGGCGAGCGCCACAAACGAGCGCCATTGTCGCACGAGCAGCACGAAGAGCGCGAGACCGATCCCGGCCCCGAGCACCGGCACGAGCGGGCTCGGCTCGACGCGCTGGTGCATCGAGGCGATGAAGCCTTCGGTGTCGCGCTGCATCCGGGCCGCAGCCGCCGCGGGCTCGAGCGTGCCCCCGAGCACCGCCTGATAGGCCGGCTTCATCCCGTCCCACACCGCCCGGAGCTCCGCCGCCACCGGCATGAGCCGGCCGTTTTCGATCTGCTTCCGCGAGGCGGCCAGCGTCGGATCGCTCGCCACGAGCGGATCATCCCAGGCCGCCCGCCGTGCCGGCAGCATCCGGAGCCGCTGCAGGAGCCGACGCTGCACCTCGTCCGACGTCATGTACCTCACGAAGGCCATCGCCGCGTCGGCCTGGTCACCGGACGCGTTCGCGTTGAGCGAATAGCCCTTGGGGGCCACCATCGGCCTCATGGGCAAACCGGTCGCATCCACCGTGGGCAGCACGGCGACGGCGGCATCGATCGACGGGTTCGCGAGATAATCCGACCAGCTCCAGTCGCCATTGATGATCATCGCCGCGCGGCCAGTCTTGAAGAGGGAGTCGGCCAGTTCGTAGTCGCAGTTCGCGGGAGTCACCTGGTGCCTCTCGCGGAGGTCACGGATGAACCCGAGCGCGGCCGCCATCGCCGGCGTGTCGAGATCGGGCCTCGGTGGCTCCGACTCCGGCTCCTGAAACACCCACCCGCCGAATCCGGTCAGAAACGGGATGCCAAAGAACGGCTCGGTGTAGTTCCAGACCAGGCCGTAGCGGTCGGGGCGGCCATCACCGTCGCCATCGACCGTGTTGTCCCTCGCGATCCGCACAAGATCGTCGGTCGTGAGGGGTGGCGTCGTCACGAACCTGCGGTTGTAGACCAGGGCGAGGTGGTTGCCGAAGCGATCACCGATCTGCACCACCGCCCGGCGTCCGGACCCATCGGTCGCGGGAAGCGACGTGATCGCCCCCTCGACGAACGCATCTCGCTCCTCCGCGGAGATCCACGGGGCGAGATCCTGGATGATGCCCATCGTGTGGAAGGTGCCGAGCACGTCGGACGGACCGTAGACCAGTTCGGGCCCGGCTCCCGCCAGCACGGCAGCCTGAAAGCCCGCCCGCAGCTCCTCGGTTTCCTTGTAGAGCGGCCGAACGCGAACACCGGGGTGGTCCGCCTCGAACCGCTCGATCTCGGCAACGAGAAAATCACGCTCCGTGGGCCGCGATTGATGCCAGATCGTGACGGTGGTGCGGGTGTCGCGGCTCCCGCAGCCGGCAAGCCCGAGCACCGCCGTCGCCACGACCAGGCTCGCGAGTCCGAATCGGCGGCGTGGATCACAACTCATGACGGCGGCAGCTGATCATTCAGCGGGAGTGACTCCGAGCACGACCGCCTCGAGCGGCGGAAGCGTCACGACGGTGGTGTCGCCGTCCTTGGCAAACGCCACCTTCGCCGCTTCGCCCGAGGCGGTGAACAACTGCGTGACGTCTGCTCCGGCCGAATCGATCCGCCACGCATACGGCTTCTCGCCACGGTTGAATCCGACGAGCAGATTCTCGCCGCCGTCGAACCGTCGAAACGCGAAAAACCCCGCATCATCGTCGGCGGACAGAAACTCGATACCGCCGCGACGGAGGGCCAGATGGATCTTTCGAAACGCGATCGCGGCCCGATAAAACTCGAACAGCGGCTGGCTGAATGCCACGGCATCCGGCTCGCGGGGCCGACCGCGGGGATCGGCGGCCTGAGGCGCAAACCGCATATCGGGCCACACCATCGGCATGCGGTCGCAGGGATCGTCGGCCCCCCACATGCCCGCCTCGGTGCCGTAGTAGATCATTGGCGCACCGATGAAGGTGAGCTGCAGGAGCGCCACCATTCGCTGGATTCGACGGTCGGTGGCGTCGGGCTTGCGGAGCCGATAGTCGTCGTGGTGCCTCGGCGACACGGCGACGTCGTAATCGAACTTCTGCGGCTGCTCGTAGGGACGACGAGCCCGGTTGACGATCATCGAGGCCAGCCGGTCGGTGTCGTGCGAATCGACGAGATTGAGCATCGCATACCGCATCGCCTCGGGATGGTCGTCGAGCCGGTCGTGAAACTCTCGGCTGGCACGGCTGGCCGGGAGCGTTGCGTCGATGAGGTAGCCCTTCGTCGGAAACGCGAAGCCGTAGTAGTTCATCGTGGCGTCGAAAGCGCCCTCATCGAGGAAGCGGCTTGCTTCCTCCCACTCCTCGGCCACGGTGTAGGCCTCCGGATTGACCGCGTGCACGAGCGCGTGCCAGTCGCGCCAGAAGGCCACCGGCACCTCCCGGGCCACGTCGAGCCGCCAGCCGTCGATTCCGTCGGACGGATCACCGTCGCCGTCGGGATCCATCCACCGCTTCGTGATGTCGAGGATGTAGGCCTTCGGCCCGGGCCCAAGGTCTTTTCCGTCGGGCGTGTCGGCAAACTCGGGGAGCGTGTCGATGCCCCACCAGCAGCGGTATCTGAACTCGTTCTCGGGGGTGGCGGGATCGTCCTCCCGCTCGATCGTGTACCAATCGGCGTAGGGTGATGCCCGCCCCTTCTCCCGCACGTCTCGGAAGGCGAAAAAGTCGCGGCCGGTGTGATTGAAGACCCCGTCGACGATCACCCGCATGCCGCGGGCGTGGGCCTCCGAGACGAGCTTCAGAAACAGGGCGTCGGCCGCCGTCCACTTCCAGGTGGTCGGATCGCTCGTCTCGGTCGCCATGAGCGCCCTGTCACCGATCGGATCGGGGCCGAAGTGGGGATCGACATGGTGAAAGGAGCTGCCGTCGTATTTATGAAGCGAACGTGCGTGAAATACCGGATTGAAGTAGATCGCCGTGATGCCGAGGTTCTGCAGGTAGTCGAGCCGGTCGAACACGCCCTCGAGGTCGCCGCCGTAGCGACGATGAAAGACCCCGTGCTCGAAGAAGTCGGGCCCCATCTCTTTTTCCCAGTCGGCGCGGGCATACCAGTCGCCGTTCCACGGCGACACCGCCCACGACGCAGGCACATCCGCCTCGAGCGTGTCACGGGTGGGGTCGTTGCCTCGATCGCCGTTGGAGAACCGCTCGGGAAAGAGCTGGTAGAAGACCGCATCGGCAACCCATTCGGGAGCCTGGGGGCCATGCGGGCCTTGGGCGAGCCCAGGCACGGCCGCCACCACGGCGCCGACGGCCACCAGCCAGCCAAGCCCTCGTATCGCTGCCATGACCCTCTCCCATGCGTCCATTCGACGTGAGGCACGCCCATTTCTTGCCTCCCCGTCATGATGGATGGTACTAGATTATTCTGGCAAGCGGAGGCGGCGGCAGGCGAAATCACACGGAGAGGGTCTGCGATGGGATGGCGAAGTCGTGTTGTCGCGGTGACGTGCCTGGCGGCATTCGCCGCGGCCAGCGCGTCCGCCGTCGATGTGTCGGCACCCCCGATTCTTCAGTGGTTCGACTCGACCTACAAAACCCAGGACCGCCGGGTTGCCGATTTCTTCATGGCGGGATATGGCTCCACGTGGATCCCCCCCACGGGCCGTGCCGACTCGGGAAACATGTCGGTCGGCTACGACGTGTTCGACCGGTTCGATCTCGGCTCCCCCTCCAATCCGACGCTCTATGGCACCGAACGGGGACTGAAGCAGTTTGCCTCGACGATGCATCGGGCCGGGGGCAGCGTGGTGGCCGATTTGATCTGGAACCACAACGGCTTCAGCGACCTCGGCCGAAGCGGGTTTGCCGCCCAGGGCGGCTATCCCGGCTTCGTGCTCTCCGCGTCGGGTGCCGTCGACGGCGACTTTCACGGAGTGTTTGAGTCGGGCGACCTCAACGGCCGTCTCGCCGGCCTCGTTGACATCAAGCACGAAACGAACCTCCAGTACATCCGCACCCCGGTCGCGGCGAACGACCCTCGCAACATTCCTGCCGGCACGATCTGGAACAAGCCCGACGCCTCCAACACCCGCTTCTATCCTGATCGCGACCTCGGGGGCACCGCGGTCTACAACCCGCTCACCGGGCAGTCCGTCACGCTCTACGACTTCAACACCGCCTCGCCATCGGCCGGCGACGCCGTCACCGAAAATGCCCTTGGGCTTTTGATGCGCAACGCCCGCTGGATGGTCAACCACATCGGCGTGGACGGCTTTCGGCTCGATGCGGCGCGGCACTTCGAGCCCTGGGTCATGGGCTACTTCGATCAGGCTGTCTACCGCGCCAACCGTCGAACGCTGCTCAACGGCGCGCCGATGGAAGTGTTCAGCTTCAGTGAAAGTGCCAGTACCGACCGGGCCAATCTCATGTCGCAGTTCGTCCGGAAGGACGTCGGCACCCTCCCGGCCGGCCAGATCGCCGGCAACCGCGACGCGCTCGATTTTGCCCAGTTCTGGCCGATCAAAAACAACCTCACGGCCGACGGCGCCGTCAACGATTTCCGCAACATGGTCAACGCCGGCCTCGACGCCTACGACGACGGCAGGGTCAACGGCTCGGCCGGCGTGGTGTTCGTGCAGAGCCACGACGACTTCGGCCCCGACATGCTCAACGTCGCCTATGCGTTCTCACTGATGCGGCCGGGCAACGCCATCGTCTACTACAACGCCAACGAGCACTACGACCCCAGCCGCGGCTTTCCGAAGCAGGGCCGCGGTGATGCCCTCGGCAACTTTGGCGACCGCATCACGACGCTCGTCGATCTCCGGGGCCGTTATGGCCGTGGGGACTACCGAGAACGGTGGCTCGAAAAGGAAAACTACGCCTTCGAGCGGAGCAACTCGGCGCTCGTGCTCCTTTCCAACCGTAACGACTCGGGCTACGACTCCCGGTCGATGGCGGTCGACTTCACGCTCGGTTCGCGGCTCGTCGAACTCACCGGCAATGCCGCCCGGGCCAACGCTGCGGCCGGCTCTTCGCAGATTCCGGAGGTGCTGCCCGTCGTCGGCACCACTGGCAGCCGCTATGTCAACGCCCGGTTTCTCCGAAACAACGCCCAAGACCAGGGCTACCTCGTGTATGGATTGCCGACGCCGAAGTCGGCCGCTGGGATCGAGTTTCTCGGACCCGGGGTGGGACCGGTGATCGCCGGAGAAACACCGGCAGGATTCCAGGGGGGCGAGACGACCGCCCAGGCAACGGCCATCCACAAGGCCAACGCCACGTCGCGGCTGGCCGACATGCAGGTCATCACCGGCAACACGTTCACCGTGCGGCTCGCGACGCAGGCCGTGACGCTCGCCGACGGCTACCGCGACCGTCATGCCGACGGGGATCAGGCGATGCTCCGAATCAATGGCGGGCTCGACCTCAACGGCAATGGCTTTGTCGACGTCGTCGCGCCGGGTGACGTGTCGTATGGCTTCGAAAACTTCACCTCGACGCGGATCACGGGCTACTCGCAGGCCAGTGGCAACGGCCTCTTCGAGCAGGTCATCGACACCACGCGGCTGCCCGAGGGGATGAACTTTCTCACCGTGCGGTCATTCCGTCATCGTGATCTCGCCACTGGCGGCGACGGCGGCCCGGCCGTGTTCAGCGAGTTCAAGGAGGTGCTCTACGTCGACCGCCTTCCCCCGGAAGCCGCCTTCAATCGCTACGTGCCCTTTGCCGGCACTGGCAACAACGACGTCTGGCTGGAGTCGGCCGACGGCACGGCCGACAGCATGTATGTGTTTCAGAACGTGCCGGCCGCCACGAGCAACGCGACGATCCTGGCCTGGGCCAATGCTGGCCAGGGCATCACCGACAAGATCGACCAGGGAATTTTCAAGAAGGGCTTCTTTTCGGTTCCCAACGGCAACAACGTCTACACCGTGGTCACCAAGGAGATCACCGGCAACTACAACATCCAACGCCTCACTGGCCAGACTCCAGCCTCGGGACGGGGAGCCGGCTTCGGCGACCTCAACTTCGACGGCATCCGTGCCGCAGCCGACATCTCCGGGCAGTCGTATTCCTTCGAGACCATCCTCGCGTCGAAAAACGCCTCGTTCAACGCGGCCGCTGACGTGTCGGGGGACGGGCTCGTCGACACCCGTGACCTGCTCCTTCTCGAAGGCCTGCTGAGCGGCTCCGCCAACTCGGCCGCCGCGTCGGCGCTCGCCGGCGTGAAGTTCCGACGGGTCAACTTCGTGAACGACGCCGCGATCAACGAGGCCGATTTGGGGCTGCTGAGGGCCGTCGCCGCCGCACCGGCTGGTGCCGACCTGTGGACGTTTGACTTGGATGTGAGCGGCACGATCGACGACGGCGACGTGCAGCTCGCCCAGCAGCGGTTTGGGGTGGCCCCGGGCGTGGGTGTGCCGGCATCGCTGACCTGGACCGCCAGCGGCACGGCCCCAGGTGGCGCCGGCACATGGACGACCGGAGCGACGGGCTGGCGGGGCGCGATCACCGACGCCGCGCTCCCCATGCCGCTGGTTCCCGGTTCGAAGGCACGGTTCTCGGGCGCGGGCATCGACGTGACGGTGTCGGGCACCGTCCTGGCGGCGGGGGGCCTCGAGTTTTCACCGCAGGGGAGTGCCATGCTGACGGGCACCGGCACGATCCTGCTGGCCGGCACCGGAGCGTCGGCACGCGAAATCACGGTCACGGCTGGGGAGGCGGTCATCGCCGCACGGCTCGCCTCGTCGTCAGGCCTGCTCAAGACGGGTTCCGGAACGCTCGTTCTCTCGGCGATGAACGCCCTCTCCGGCAGCGCGACGCTCCACGAGGGCACCCTTCGGCTGGGCCACCCCTCGGCGCTCGCGGCGAGCCCGGTCGTCGTGACCGGGGGAACGTTTTCGCTCGGCGGGGAACTCACGGCCAGCGTCGGGGGCCTCGGCATGACACCCGGCGCCGGGCTTGTCGATCTGGAGGGTGGCCGGCTCTCGATCGCGGCGGGCGGCATCGATCCGACGACACTGGTCGGTCTGTTGGTGGCCGGACGTGGCGACGGCACCTGGAACGGCGAATCGGGAATCTCCTCGTCGTCCGTTTCCGCCCTGATCACCGCCGGCCAACCTCGATCGGTCGGCTGGCTTCAGGCCGACGACGGCTCGTTCGTCGTGGCAGGGGCAGCCCCGGGTGACATGGACCTCGATGGCGCGATCGACATCCTCGACATCAGCGGCTTCCTGTCGGCTGCGAGTTTCAATGGCGACCCTGGCGCCACATGGCAGCAGGGCGACTTCAACTACGACACGGTTGTCGACGCGCTCGATATCGCCGATCTCCTTGCCACAGACCTCTTCGACCAGGGGAGCTACCTCGCGTCGGCGTCGCTGCCTCGGGGGGCGGTTGCGACGGTTCCGGAGCCCTCGGGAGCCGCCGGAGGCGTCGCGATGGCCGTGATCCTCGCTGCGGCCGCCGTAGGTCGTGGCTGGAGACCGGGGCACCCTCTCGGCCGTCGCCCTTGACGCTGCCGTGACGCGGGTCGATAGTTTTGAGTCGAGGGCGGCGGGCGGATCGATCGGCGACCCCTTGGTCAGGAGAGGGATCATGCGTGGACACGATCGTCGATGTCGAGCCGTTTCATTCCCGTTTCGAAAGGATTCCCGCGGCTTCACGCTCGTGGAACTCCTGGTGGTGATCGCGATCATCGCCACCCTCATCGGCCTCCTCCTTCCCGCCGTGCAGAGTGCTCGCGAGGCGGCCCGCCGTTCGTCGTGCAGCAACAAACTTCGGCAACTGGCGCTCGGCACGCTCAACTACCACGAGGCCAAGAAGCGGTTTCCCGTGAGCGTCTCGCAGTGGGGTGAGGGGGGCGCCCCGAACGCCTGCGATCGTCAGGGATCCGGATGCACGGCGCGAGGCTGGATTCTGGAGACACTTCCCTTCATGGAGGAGTCGGCCCTCTACGACCAGCTCGCTCCCTCGGCCAAGGGCAACATCTACTCGCGAGGCGGCCTCTGGCTCGTGCGCGGGTTTTTGGCCAGCCCGCTCCAGTCGCTCGCCTGCCCGACCGATCCCGATGCAATGCAGAAGTTTCGGGTCGACATCAGCGGCGTGACGGGCCCCTACATGGAGCAGTCGATGCAGGGCACGGAGGTGGCGGTCACGAGCTACAAGGGCGTGCTCGGCGCGACCAAGGTGGGCGGATCCTACGGCAGCATCTGGCCGCGTCACGACGACGAGCCTGGCGCCCCGGTCGACTGCCACAACAACACCCGCAACATCGGCTGCAAGGGCATCTTCTGGCGCAACTCCTACCTCCATCCCGTCAAGATGAAGGACGTGACCGACGGCACGAGCAAGACACTCCTGATTGGAGAGGCCGTCTACGCCCACGACCACCACGCGGTGGCCCTCTACGCCGATGGCGACTGGGCCGCGTGCAACGTGCCGCTCAACTACCTTCCCAAGCCGCCCGTGCCTCAAAACTGGTGGAACGTGCGGGGATTCCGAAGCCTGCACGCCGGCGGCGCGACGTTCGCCCGCGCCGACGGCTCCGTGCGGTTCACCGAGGAAACGATCGACATGACGATCTACATCGCCCTGTCGACCTGCGGCCGTGGCGATTCAACGGGGGCCGAATGACCGTGGCGTCGCGTCGACTCCTGTTCGTGATCGCAGCCGTGTCGGGCCTCATCGTCACCGGCTGTGGACGCCATGCCGCGAAGGTCTCCGGAAGCGTCTCGTTCGACGGCCAGCCGGTGACGACGGGCGTCGTGACGTTCAACCCCGTATCGTCGGGCGCTGCCGCCTACGGTCCGATCGGCACCGACGGCCGCTACACGATCCACACCGGAGCCGAAACGGGACTCGAGCCTGGCGACTACAAGGTGACCGTGGCCGCCAACGCCACACCCGAGCAGGCGGCCGCCATGGGTTTCAAGGTAGGCCGAGAGGGCATCATGCCGCTGCTGACGCCGATCCGGTATGCCGACACCTCGACGACCCCGCTGACGGTGGCGGTCAAGCCCGGGTCGCAGGTCATCGACCTCAGCCTCGAACGCGATGCGCCCCGCCGGCCACCGCGGTGATTTCCTGCTGCCTGTTGGAGCCCCCATGCGATCCATGCTTTCCACCCGTCGCATCCCGCTCGCGCCCCAGTCGTCGTCATCTGCGCCGGCCCCCATGGGCTGGTGGACGCTGGCCCTCATTCTTGTGGCAGCCATCGGCTGCGGGCGGCCGGCCGAGGTGACGGGCCGCGTGACGCTCGACGGCGAGCCGGTGCCAGCGGGCGTGGTCACGTTTACGCCCGTCGGCGGTGGACCCTCGGGGTATGGCGCCATTACCCCAGACGGCCGCTATTCCGTCCAAACAGGCAGCAAAAACGGTGTGCCCCCGGGCGACTACCGGGTGACCGTGGCTGCCAACGCGCTGCCGTCGGAGGGTGTGCCGACCGGTCCTGGGCAACTGTCGGACGGCATTGCTCCCCTCATCACCCCAGCCCGGTATGCCGATCCGGCCGAGACGCCACTCCGGGCCACCCTGGTGTCGGGCACGCAAGAGCTTCCACTCGACCTCACAAGTCAGTGATTTGGTGAGGAGCGTTTCGCATCTCTGGCGAAACCTATTTCCTGGTTTTGTGGAAAGCCACGGGTCCTCAGGCGGCCTTCTTCCCGAACGCCTGCGTGGACGGCATTGAAAAACACCGCAAAAACAGCTTGATCACGAGCACGGCACCTTTCTGTCTGCCTCGCAAGCATGATTTATGACGTCTGGCATGGGACGTGCAACTGTTCGAAGCCATCGGGGTCGTCGTTACACCCCCGGATCACCTCCGTTCAGCACTCCCCTGGAGCTCGGGTTTCATGAGCCGCTCAAGCACCTTTCTTTCGGCTTTTCTCGTGGCTGTCCTCGCCGTTCCCGCCGTCGCCGCGGAAGGCACGTCGTCGCCGTATTCGGACGCGATCGGCGACATTGATGCCACCATCACCACCGGTAATGGCACGCTCGACATCGTCGGCATGGAAGTGAGCAATACGGCCACCGACATCTCCTTCAAGCTCACCGTCAACGGCAATGTGAATGCCGGCACTGGCGGTACTGACTGGGGCAAGTTCCTGATCGGCATCGCCACGCAGAAGACCGATGGAACCCTCTTGGGCAACGGATGGGGCCGTCCCATCAATCTGTCGTATGACAACGATCCCTTCGCCACCCAGATCGTCGGCATGAACCACTGGATTGGCGCGTGGGTCGATGGCTCGAGTGCCCAGGCCGCGGTTGGCGGAGCCGAATTCTATACGTACGACAACGGTGGTGCCACGTGGGTTCGCAACGCGGCGACCTGGGATGTTGGCACCTATCCGTATCCCTACACGGTGACCGGCGGCGTCCAGAGCACCGTCGAATGGGCCTTCCCGCTGTCGCTCATGAATCTCGTTCCGGGCAACGTCATCTACTTCGACGCCTATTCCAGCGGCGGTGGTGGCTCGGACAGTGCCATCGATTCGCTGGCGAATCCCAACATCGCAGTCACTGACTGGTCGGGACCCTACACCTCGTATGCCACCGCGGCCGGTGGACCTGGGCTCAACGCCTACACGGTCGCCGTGCCGGAGCCGGCGACGGCCCTCGCCGGTGTGGCGATCGCCGCCATCGCGGCTGCCACGCGAATCGGTCGCCGTTCCGTGGTCGCGTGATCCGCGATGTGACCCGTCCCTCGGCCCCGTCCACACGCCCCCGGGTCGGCCTTCTCGGCCGATCCGGGGTGTGGTGTTTCTGAGGGATCCCGATCCCATGAACATCCTCGGCGTTTCCGCCTTCTTCCACGACAGCGCCGCCGCCCTCGTTCGCGATGGCGAGATCGTGGCCGCCGCCCAGGAAGAACGGTTTACCCGCCGCAAGCATGACGACGCCTTCCCGTCCCAGGCGGCGTCGTGGTGCCTCGCCCGCGGCGACATCTCGTGCGCCGAACTCGACGCGGTGGTGTTTTACGAGAAGCCGCTCGTGAAGTTCGAGCGGCTGCTCGAGACGGCGCTCGCCTTCGCCCCCCGAGGCTTTCGCTCGTTTGCCACCGCGATGCCACCGTGGCTCCAGCGGAAGCTCCATCTGCCTCGCGAGATCGACAAGGGGCTCGGTGGCACCTACTCCGGCCCGATCCTGTTTGCCACGCACCATGAGTCGCATGCGGCAAGCGCCTTCTACCCCAGCCCCTTCGACGAGGCGGCGATCCTCACACTCGACGGCGTCGGCGAATGGAGCACTGCCACCTGGGGCACCGGGCGGGGCGGACGCATCTCGCTCGATTCCGAGATGCGGTTCCCTCATTCGCTCGGCCTGCTCTACAGCGCCTTCACGCTCTCTTGCGGGTTTCGCGTGAACTCCGGGGAATACAAGCTCATGGGGCTCGCGCCCTACGGCGAGCCTCGCTACGCCGACACGATCCTTCGCGAGATCGTCGACCTTCGCGACGACGGCTCCTTCTGGCTCGATCAGCGATTTTTTGACTACGCCGCCGGACTCCGCATGACGAGCCGTCGATTCAACCGGCTCTTCGGCGGACCGCCGCGACGGCCAGACGCCCCGCTGACCGACCGCGAGATGGATCTCGCCGCCAGCGTGCAGCGGGTGACCGAGGAGATCGTGCTGCGGATGGCTCGGCACGTGCATGCCCGAACCCATCTGCCACATCTCTGCATGGCCGGTGGCGTGGCCCTCAACTGCGTCGCCAATGGCCGCCTCCTACGGGAGGGACCGTTTGAACACCTTTGGATCCAGCCGGCGGCGGGCGACGCGGGAGGCGCGCTCGGGGCCGCGCTGGCCCATTGGTTCAACCACCTGGGCAATCCACGCACGGCCAACGCCAACGACTCTCAGAAGGGTTCGCTGCTCGGACCCGAGTTTGACGCCGACGCCATCGACACCGCCCTCGACGGCTGCGGTGCGGTTCGTCAGGTCTTTTCCGACGAGTCGTCGCTCACCGAGGCCATCGCGGCCGAACTTGCCGCTGGCCGGATCGTCGGCCATTTCGACGGGCGGGCGGAGTTTGGTCCCCGGGCGCTCGGCAACCGGTCGATTCTCGCTGACCCGCGCTCCCGCGACATGCAGCGACGGCTCAACGTGGCGATCAAGTTTCGGGAGTCGTTCCGCCCCTTTGCCCCGGCGATCCTTCGCGACCGCGCCCGCGAGTACGTGTCGCTCGACGCCGAGAGTCCCTACATGCTGCTCGTCGCTTCGGTCGAGGGGGCGGTGACGGCGGGCGATCGCAGCACGGGCCTCGATCGGCTTCGCGACGTGGGCGGACCGATTCCTGCCGTGACCCATGTCGACGGGTCGGCCCGCGTGCAGACGGTCGATGCCGTTCGGTCGCCGAGGCTGCATGGTATTCTCGAATCGTTCGCACGGCAGACGGGCTGCCCCGTGCTCGCGAACACGAGCTTCAACATCCGTGGAGAGCCGATCGTGCACGACCCGGCCGACGCCTACCGCTGCTTCATGTTCACCGACATGGATGCTCTCGTCGTGGGTCGAAACCTGCTGCGGAAGCAGGAGCAGCCTCCGCTCGCGGGAGCAGAGGCCTACAAGCGGTCGTTCCGCCCCGACTGACGTCCCGCCCTCCTCGACGGAGCCCCTTCGATGCGACGCCGATCCTTCCTCGCCGAGCTCACCGACTTCATCTGGACCAACAAGGCCTGGATGCTCGCCCCGGTGATCGTGGTGCTGTTGCTGGTGGGCGTCTTGATCATCCTCGGCGGCACGCAGGCGGCCCCCTTCATCTACACGCTCTTCTGAAGACGGCAGGAGGGCCTACGGCATGATCACGATCGACTGGCATCCGTCGCCGGCGGCACTTCGCCGCTGGGCTGTGACCGTCGCCGCGGCATTGGCGGTGTCGGGATCGCTGTTTCACTTCGTCGACTGGGGAATGTTTCGCGCCGGCCATGCCATGGCGCCGTGGCTCTGGGGCTTTGGGGCCGTGGCCCTCCTGACCGCGGGCACAGGCACCCGCATCGGCCTTCCCGCCTACTGGGCGTGGATGGCCTTCGTCTGGATGGTCGGCACCACGATCGGTGTCGTGGCCCTTGCCGTGGCCTTTTATGGCGTCGTCACGCCGCTTGGCATCGCTGCTCGGCTCGCCGGACGGGATCGACTGTCGCTCCGTCGCCCACCCCCGAACCAGTCGCTGTGGCATCCCCTTCCCCCGGGGCCGCACGACCCGGCCCGTCAGTTCTGAACCTGCCATGACGACACCCGCCAGCCGTGATGCCGATGCATCCCCGACCACTGCGACTCCTCTTCCGGCGTGGAAGAAGCGTCTCTTCATGGCCATCACGCTGGCCCTGCCGCTGATCGTCCTCGCGATGGTGGAGGGTCTTCTCCGGCTCGGTGGCTGGGGTGGCTATCCCGCGTTCATCCGAGTGGCGGGTCATCTGCCGAACGGGGCGTCGGTCGCCATCGTGGAACCGGCGGCTTCGAAGCCCTACTTCTTCGCCAATCCCACCCGCCCAGGCTACGCGGAGGAGACGAGCTTCCTGATGCCGAAGCCGGAGGGCACGGTGCGAATCTTCCTGGTGGGAGAGTCGGCCGCCAAGGGCTATCCGCAGCCGCGCAACCTCTCGATGCAGTCGTTTCTGCAGGAGATGCTCGGCGATGCATGGCCCGATCGGAAGGTCGAGGTGATCAGCCTCGGCACCACGGCGGTGGCCAGTTTCCCGCTCGTCTACCTCACGCGGGAGGCTCTTCGCTACGACCCTGATCTGATGGTGTTGTACGTCGGCAACAATGAGTTTTTCGGCGCCTACGGCGTCGCGTCGATCAACTCCTTTGGCACGCTGCCCAGCTTGGCCCTTCCGGCAATGAGGGCGTTTCGTGGGCTGGCCCTCGTGCAGGCGATCGAGGGAACGCTCCGGAGCCGGGCCGACGAAGACCGCACGCTCATGGAGCAGATGATCGGCAACACGTCGATCCCACCCGCGTCGCCCCTCCGCGACGCGGCGGCCCGCAATCTCGAAGTGCACGTCGGCCGCATGATCGATGCCACCGTGGCCGCCGGCGTGCCGGTCCTCGTCTGCACCACGGCGAGCAACGAGTCGGGACTGGCCCCCCTCGGCGAGAGCGACGAAGCGGCCAGGGCGTTTGCCGAGGCGCGGCATCTGGCACAGGAGGGACCAAAGGATCGCGCCCGGGAAGCCTTCCTGCGAGCCCGCGATCTCGACCCGATGCCGTGGCGGCCGATCACCGGCACCGAAGCAGCCATCCGGCGGGCAGCGACCACGCGAAACGCCGCTCTGTGCGACGTGGCCACGGTGTTTCGGGACATGTCCGACGAGGGGGCCGCGGGCTGGGATCTGCTCGACGACCATGTGCATCTCTCCCTGCGTGGTCAGGCAGAGGCGGCGAGGGCGATGGTCGGTGCGATGGCGGCCCTCCCGGCCGCCGTGCGGGTCGATCCGGCGCGGGCATCATCGCTTCCCGATTGGCAGACGTATGCCAAACGGCTTGGCACCAACGAGTGGGACGACTATCGCGTCCATCACACGCTCCGCGTGCTCTTCGGCGTGCCCTTCATGAAACGCCACAATCCGGAGGCTCTCGCGCGTTTTGAAGCGGCCTGCACGACGATGGAACGACGGATGACGCCCCCCCTCGCCGAGATCGCCCGACAATGGCAGTCGTTCAAGCCGCACGCTGGCGGGCTCCGTCCGCTCACCGGCATGGTCGCCCGCGAACTCCTGAAGCAAAACAAAACCAGCGAGGCGGAGCGTCTCTATGCGATCGCGCGTCGGCAGGTGCCCGACTACACCTCGTGGTATCTCGAATATGTCTACTTCATGCTGGCCTGTCGCGAGCGGATCGGTGGCGGGCTCTCCGAGGCGGATCGCGACGAGGCGGCTCGGGCGATCGACCAGGGACGGTTCCTCTTGGCGCACGGTTTCTCGTCGACTGGGTTCACGGAGCGCTACGTGGGGAGGCTCCACCAGCTCCGGGGCGAATGGGCCGAGTCGATTCCATTCCTGCGGGCTGCTCGCCCCAAGCTCGCGACCACCGACCTCGTCGCGTGTGATCAGGCCCTCGTCGAGGCCTACCGCCACACCGGCGACCTCGCCGCCGCCCGGGCCATCATCGAGCAGGGGCAGCGTGAGTCGAGGCGTTTTGCCGATGCCTACCGCACGATGGAAGCATCGCTCATCGATTCCGCGACACCCCCTCCGCCAAGCCCCTAGGACTCCGATGGGGCTGGATGATTGACCTGCCCCCATGGATGGAACCCGTGTCTATCACCAGGGTGGACCTGCGAGGGATCGCTCACACGAGAATCCCCTCGTACGCCTCCCTGGCGACTATGGTTTCGCGCCCAGCAAGGATGATAGGCCGCCTCGAAAACCTTGACACTCCCGCATCAAAAGGGTTTCATGGACTACGGTTTCTGGTCTCCCGCCGATCGCTCCGCATTCTTGACGCGGAGCCGCGTCGTGTGCTCGCGTCACGACGGCGACGCGGGTGGCTCCCGAGGAGCGATGCTCATGGGTCACATCGCCATGGCGTTCACCGGTATGGCCCTGCTCCTGGCATGGTCGAGCCTGACCGACAGGATGGCGGTCGGAGCCGCGCCGTCGGTGGACTTCAACCGCGACATTCGCTCCCTGCTCTCGGATCGATGCTTCGCCTGTCACGGGCCCGACGCGGAGGATCGTCAGGCCGGCCTGCGGCTCGATCAACGTGACACGGCCACGGCGACCCTCGAGAGCGGCGGCGTGGCGATCGTGCCGCACGACATCGACGCCAGCCAACTCATCGCTCGGATCACGAGCAATGACCCCGACCTGATCATGCCGCCGGCCGAGCTGGGGAAGCCGCTCTCGGCCGATGAGGTGGAGCTGCTGAGCCGTTGGGTGGCGGCGGGCGCTCCCTATGAGGAGCACTGGGCCTTTCGACGCATCGAGCGTCCTGCGGTGCCGACGGTACGCGACACCACCTGGCCTGCCAACCCGATCGACCACTTCGTGCTGGCTCGGCTCGAAGCCGAGGGACTCCCGCCGAATCCAGAGGCTGACCGGATCACGCTGGCTCGGCGGCTGTCACTCGATCTGACCGGACTTCCTCCGACTTCGGCCATGGTGGACGCCTTTCTCGCTGACACCTCGGCCGGTGCCTCTGAACGATATGTCGATGCCTTGCTGTCGAGTCCGCATTTCGGTGAACGGATGGCACTCGAGTGGCTCGACGCGGCGAGGTATGCCGACAGCCATGGGTACCAGACCGACTCCAGTCGATCGAACTGGCCCTGGCGAGACTGGCTCATCCGCGGCTTCAACGACAACAAGCCGTTCGACGCGTTCACGATCGAGCAGCTTGCCGGCGACCTTCTTGACGATCCGACCCGTGACCAGATCGTGGCCACCGGCTTCAACCGCAATCATCGGATCAACGGCGAGGGTGGCATCATCGCGGAGGAGTGGCGGGTGGAAACGGTCATCGACCGGGTGGAAACAACCTGCCAGACCTGGCTCGGGCTGACTGCAGGCTGTGCCCGTTGTCACGACCACAAATACGACCCGATCTCCCAGCAAGAGTTCTACGCCCTGTTCGCGATTTTCAACAACGTGCCTGAGTCCGGCACGATCATGGGCACGCAGAACCGAGCCGGCGGGAATTCCGAGCCGTTGCTCGAACTGCCCACACACGAGCAGGAGCAGGAGTTGGCTCGGCTCCAGCAGGTGGTCGCCGACGCTGAGGCCGCCGTGAAGTCGGAGGAGAAGAGCATCGATCAGCTCATCGCCCGCTGGGAACGGTCACTCGGGCCTGCCCTCGAACCCGACCGTCCTATCTGGGAGGCGTTTGAGCCGCTGGAGTTGAAGACGGCCAGCGGCGCCTCCTTTCGGCGGATCGAGGACGGATCGTGGCTCGTGGAGGGCACCGATGCCCCACGCGACACCTACGAGTTCGAAGCCCTCCTGCCGGGACAGGCATTCGGCGGTTTGCGGCTGGAGGTCCTGCCCGACCCCTCGTTGGCCGACGGCGGCTTCAGCCGGCAAGGCAATGGCAACATCGTGGTCTCTCGCATCGAAGTGGAAATCGAGCCGGCCGATGGGGGAGATCCGATCCCCGTGAAACTCACCCGCGCCGACGCCGACTACGAGCAGAAAAACTGGCCGGCGGAGGCCGTGCTCGCGGGCCGCAAGGGCCGTGGCTGGGCGATCGACGGGCATGATCCGGACAAGCGGCAGCCTCGGCGGCTGGCCGTTTTTCCCTCTGCATCGACGGTCGTCTCGGAAAACTCCCGAATCATCGTCCGGGTGAGGCAGGAGGCGCTCGACCGGCATTCGATCGGCCGCCTCCGCCTGGCGATCACCGCCGCCGATCCATCGGTGTTGGGCGTCGAGGGGCTTGCGATTCCAGCCGACGTTCGTGCGGCCTTGGCGGTGGCAGCCGAGGAACGATCGACTCCGCAGCGAAAGGCGGTCCGAACGTTTTACCGAAAGCGGGTCGACGGCCCGATCCGACGGGCCGAGGCGACAAGGGATGCAGCGCGAAAGAGTCTGGTCGAGTTCCGCAACGGGCTGCCCTCGGCAATGGTGATGCGGGAGGGCCCCGTTCGCGATGCGTTCGTGCTCGTGCGGGGCGAGTACGACAAGCCTGGCGAGAAGGTCGTGGCCGGGCTCCCGGCCTTTCTGCCGCCCCTTCCGGCCGGGGAGAAGCCCGACCGTCTCTCGCTGGCACGCTGGCTCGTGTCGCCCGACAATCCGCTCACCGCCCGGGTCCAGGTCAACCGTCTCTGGGAACGCTTCTTTGGCACAGGCATCGTCAAAACCAGTGAGAATCTTGGCAGTCAGTCCGAGTTTCCGAGCCACCCGGAACTGCTCGATTGGCTCGCGGTCGAGTTCAGGGAGGGGCGTTCGTTGCCGGCCGTGAATGGCGTGCCCGCGGGTCCTTGGAACATGAAAGCCCTCGTGAAGCTGATGGTGACGAGCGCCGTGTACCGGCAGGCGTCCACCATCAAGCCGCAGCATCTCGCCCGCGATCCGGAGAATCGACTTTGTGCCCGCGCCGGCAGGATTCGCCTCCCGGCGGAGCTGGTCCGCGACCGGGCCCTCGCCGCCTCCGGGCTGCTGGTGCCGACAATCGGCGGACCGAGCGTGCGGCCCTGGATGCCCGATGGAGTCTGGGACGACACCAGCCGGTACGGCGACCTGCGAGGCTACAAGCCCGACACGGGGCCCGGCCGCTATCGGCGAAGCATGTACACGATCTGGAAGCGCACCGCCGCCCCGCCCACGATGCTCCTCTTCGACGCGCCCAATCGCGAGACGTGCCAGGTGCGGCGTTCGCGCACGAACACGCCGCTCCAGGCCTTGGCACTGCTCAATGAGCCGACCTTCGTCGAGGCTGCCCAGTCGCTCGCCAAGCGAATGCTCGTCGAAGGGGGTGACGCTGCCGCCGACCGCATTCGACACGGCTTCCGGCTTGCGATCGGCCGTCCACCGACGGACGCCGAAGTGGCGGCGTTGGCCGAAGGATTCGCGGCCGACCAGGCGGCGTTTGCGGCCGATCCCGCAGCCGCCGAGCGGCTCACCGGGTTTGGCCTCGTGGCACCGCCCGAGGGCGTGTCGCTGCCTGAATTCGCCGCCTACTCGCTGACGGCCAACGTGATGATCAACCTCGACGAATTCGTGATGCGGGAGTGACGCGATGACCAGTCCAGGCCGAATTCCGCCCCGCCGTCTCCTCGAGACGCAAGACGCCCTCAATCGACGGGTTTTCCTCTCCGCAACCGCCGGAGCCCTCGGCTCGACGGCACTCACCAGCCTGATGGCTCAACGAGCGGCCGCGTCGACTGAAGGCTCGGGCCTGCATCTGCCGGCGAAGGCGAAGCGAATCATCTATCTCTTCCAATCCGGGGCTCCATCTCAGATGGACCTCTTCGACCCCAAGCCCGAGATGGACAAGCGACGTGGGGAGGATTTGCCGGCCTCGATCCGGCAGGGCCAACGCCTCACCACGATGACGAGTGGCCAGTCAAGTTTTCCGGTCGCACCGTCGATCTTCCGCTTCGCGCAGCACGGTGAGAGCGGGATGTGGTTCAGTGAGTTGATGCCTCACATGGCCCGCCACGCAGATCGCTGGTGCATGGTCCGTTCGATGGTCACCGAACAGATCAACCACGATCCGGCGATCACCTTTTTTCAGACCGGGCATCAGCTCGCCGGCCGGCCGAGCATCGGCTCATGGGTGAGTTACGGCCTCGGCAGCGACAATGCCGATCTTCCGGCCTACATCGTGCTGACCAGTTTCGGCAGCGGCCGGACCGACGATCAACCGCTCTATGATCGGCTCTGGGGAGCCGGCTTTCTTCCCACGGAACATCAGGGGGTGCGATTTCGCAACGCGGGCGACCCCGTGCTTTATCTGGCCGATCCACCAGGCGTGTCACGGGGCCGTCGTCGTGCGACTCTTGATCGGATCGCGGCTCTCAACGCGGCCCGTCATGATCTTCTGGGCGACCCCGAGATCGCCGCACGGACGGCCCAGTATGAGATGGCCTTCCGAATGCAGACGAGCGTGCCAGATATCGTCGACTTCTCTGCCGAACCGAAGCACGTGATCGACTCCTACGGTCCCGATGTCGCCCGGCCGGGAAGCTACGCCTTCAACTGCCTGCTTGCCCGCCGGCTTTCGGAGCGGGGAGTGCGGTTCGTGCAACTCTTTCACATGGGCTGGGATCACCATGGCGGCCTCCCGGCCGCGCTCAAGGGACAGTGCCACGATACCGACCAGGCCACCGCCGCCCTCCTCGACGACCTCGACCAGCGCGGCCTCCTCGACGAGACGCTCGTGGTCTGGGGGGGCGAGTTCGGCCGCACGATCTACTCGCAGGGCACCCTGACCGCAACCAACTACGGCCGCGACCACCACCCCCGCTGCTTCACCATGCTGCTCGCGGGTGCCGGTATCCGACGCGGTCTCACCTGGGGTGCGACGGACGACTACTGCTACAACGTCATCTCACCCGACCAGAAAGTGCACGTCCACGATCTGAATGCCACGATCCTCCATCTCCTCGGCATCGACCACCTCCGGCTCACCTTTCCCTACCAAGGTCGGGATTTTAGGTTGACGGACGTGCACGGAGCGCTGGTTCGTGGGATTCTCGTCTAACGTCGAAGCGAGTCGCGTTCGCCATCACTCTTGCGGCAGATCAAACTGGAGGCCGTTGGTTTGCGCTGGGCCCAGTTCACCGGTGAGGCTTGCTCTCCGGAGGCCGCCCGGCTGGCGCATCAACTCCTGGAGCACGTCGAGGTGCTGCTCGTAGACGCCCCGCGGTGTCGTGTCGTGCCGCACACAGATCCAGGCCGCCTTGCCCACGATCTCACCCATCATCCCACACGTCCGCATCACCCGCACCGGTCCGAGCGCCTCGCGTTCGACGCTGATGTCGCGGCCCGCCATGAAAAGGTTGGACACATTGCGACTGTAGAGGCAGCGGTAGGGCGCCCAGTAGGGGCCCTCATAGCGATACTCCTTGCCGGTCGTGCAGATCGAGATGAACTCATCGCCGGCGAGCCCTTGGCTGTAGTCAGGATGGGGCTCATGGATGTCGATGTGCCAGGTATTCGGAAACGCCGGGTCGGGAAACTGCGTGGCCTTTTTGAAATCGTCCACGGTGAGGATCACGTCCCCCACGAGTCGGCGTGATTCCCGCTTGCCGGCGATGAACGCGGCCCAGCCGAGCCGGTGGTTGGCGTACTTCCCGTCGGTGTTTTTGAGGGCATCCCAGGCACCGTACATGGCTCGAAGGTTTCGGTCGCGGATGCGCTCCAGATCGGTAAACGGGTTATCGCCGAAGCCGCTTTCCCAGAACCAGCCGCCGAGGCCAGCCAGCCCCTTGCCGGCCCACTGGGCGGTAAAGGAGGCGCGCCCGGGAAACGGCCTGTCGGTGAGGTCAAGCGCCCACTCGAGTCGCGGGAACGGGGCGGCCACCTGCCCCGACTCTGTCTGAACGGTCAGCGCGTCTTTGTCCTTGCACTCGCATCCGAGCACCTCGGTCTGACTCGCCTGATCGAGGACATTCCAGAGGTTGCTCGCTCCCATCAAGCCGTCGGTTGAGATCTCATAATCGGCCCCCGCCAGATAGCCCACCGTTGCGTCACCCGTGCAGTCGGCAAAGAGCCTTCCTCGAATCGACACTCGATGTGCCGACCGCGTGTTTTGGGCCGTGACCGCTCGGATGGACCCATCGCCGACCTCGACCGCATTGACACGATGCTCGAGGAAGAGTGTGATCCTCGGTTCGGCCCGGACCACGGCGAGTTTTCGGCCATCCGCGTAGATCGCCCCTCGCTTGGCATTGCCATCCCCGGCCCCCTTCGGCGGGCAGAGTTCCTCGACGATCTCGCCGATATGGGGAAAGGGCTGCTGGCAGGTATGGCCCTCGGGCCACACCCGAACCTCGCTGCTTCCGTTGCCGCCAAGAACCGGGCGGTCCTGGACGAGCGCCACCGTCAGGCCGTTGCGGGCGGCCGACACCGCCGCTGCCGTGCCCGCCACGCCTCCACCCACCACGACGAGGTCAAACGCGCCGCCGTCGCCGGGCTGCTCCTGAAGGCCGAGGAGTTTCCGCCGCCACTGAGCCATCTCGGGATCTCGATTTGGTTTGGGAGTCGTGGGGTCGGTTGAAAAGAGGATGGCGTCGCAGCGGCCCTCAAAACCAGTCAGATCATGAAGCGTCAGTTCGACATCGCCCTCAACGGCGATCGTGCCCCCATACTGCCAATGCCATTCCGACCCGGTCGTGCCAAATGTTTCGGAGAGAGGAACGCCGTCGACCAGCAGTTGAAACCGCCCGGGCGCTCCTGGGGCATTCCAGGGAGCCACCCAGTCACGGGTGCGAACCCAGACGTGATAGGTATCGGCCGATGGAAAGCTCAGGTGCGTCGTCGCGTCGGCAACCGGCACCCCAAGACCGTGCGCGAGGAGATAGGGAGAGCCCATCTGATCCATCGACTGCTGATCGAGATCCCAGCCACCAAGCGTGGCGAACTGCTCGGCCTCGACGAGAACCGTGGCGGCACACGTGTCGTTTCCGTCATGGGCGATCGACGCCAGCATCCCGATCAACCACGTCGTCATCGTCTTCAGGCTCATGCGAATCGTGATCCATGGTACGACGTCATCTGGACTTATCTTGAACAATCTATCGCGGCGTGATGTCAGGCAATAGCCGTTCCATGGCCCATATAAGCATCATCGAATCATTCAGGGACGGTCGGAGCACCCGTGAGGTGGCGACAACGTTCAACGGCAGCGAGTCGTTGGTGCGTCACGTCACACAGAAACGGGAGCTGGCCAATGATCATCGGTGTCCAACGCGACGGCGCGCCGCTGTGGGCACCGCTTGCCGAGCGATTCCGTGAGATGATTCTCCAGCAGCCCAACCTGTCGCAACGAGAGCTCAAGGAGAAACGTGGCACTGCACGATCATCCCAGACGTCGTGCACGGTGGTGCAGCGTCTTCGCCTGCACGGCAAGCAACGTGCTCATCGTCACGGAGCGGGAAGCGCCGGACGGCCCGGAGAGGCGGGAAAAGCGTACGCCAGAGCAGTCGCTGCCGAATCCCAATCGGCTCGCACGCATCGAAAAAACGTGTGGCAAGACGAACGAAGGATTCGGAATAACGTGGCTGCCACAGTTGGCGGTAACCAAAACGGCACCACGACGATCAATGGCCAGGGCACGCCGGGCACGCCCAGCGTCGAACTGATCAACTCGACTGGAGCGGCATCGGGCGTGACACTCAGCCTGTCTTTTTCTGCGGCCGTGGACACGGGCGCTGCTGGCAGCGGGGCCGACTACTCGGGACCGTATCCTGCCAAAGTATCGGCATGGCCGACCACATCGCTCGCCGACGGCTTCTTTTCCCAGATCAACAACGGCGGCTCGACGATGAACATGTCTTTCACGGGTCTCGATGACGACCTCACGTACGACCTACCTGGGCTTTGGGCTGGCTCGGCTTCGGGAGCCTCGGGCTGATCGTCCGGCGTCGATTGAGTCTTTCTCGGACGAAGCCGGGCTCCTGACGGCGAATCGGTCACGGCGTTACGCGGGGCCGTCGAGGGCGTGAATCAGACGGCCGCGCTGCCCATGCTGCGTATCCGTTGGGACGGCCAGACCTGCGGCAGTCGTCCGCTCACCAGGCGTTGCCGGTCGGCTCACCGTCTCGCGGATCGCAGACCGACGCCCAGGTCTTGGCGTCCATCGAGTCCGTCGCGCCGCGAACGCTCCCGTCCGCCATGGTCACGCTCATGCCGCCGGCATGGGCTGTCTGGGCGCGAGAGGAGTCGCAGCCCGAGAGCCAGTTGGGGGCCACCTGAAACATCGCGCACGGCGCATACCCGGCCGTTTTCGGCGTCTGCTCGGAGTTGTTGACGCAGAACACCGGCCGCCAGCGGCTATTGGAATCCGACCAGAGATTGCCGGCGGTGGCGGCATCCTCGAGCGAACCGCCGCTGCCGCAGGTGCCGTACCGCTCGGCGAGCACCACGGTATGCGACGTGCCATCGGAGAAGGTGGTGGGCATCCGGGCCCGGCCCTGCATCCGGGCGGCGGGGGTCGGCGCCAGCGGGTTGCCGAAGACCGCGCAGTTGGCCGCGTAACTGCCCACCGCCCAGTTGTGGGCACCGCCGTTTTTCGTGAGCGCCAGGCCGCCGTCGTTCGAGCCGTCCGACGGGCAGCGATAGGTCGGGATCGGCATCGAGTACATCACGCCGCGTCCAGGCGCACCGGAGATCGGCGTATTCACGTTGCCGCTCGACTCGCGAAACAGCCCGTCCTCCTCGAGGAACGGCAGCAGCCAGTTGAACAGCGTGAAGCCAATCGCCCCCTGGTAGGGCCCCGGGATGGTGATCGGCTGCGACGACGAAGCCGCCGTGAGCGGCGGGAGATACTTCTTGGCATCGTTGCAGGCGTGGAGCGCAAGGCCCGTCTGCCGCAGGCTGTTACGACAGGCGGTGCGGCGGGCCGACTCGCGAACGCTCTGCACCGCCGGCAGGAGCAGGCCTGTGAGCGTGGCGATGATCGCGATCACCACGAGCAGTTCGACGAGCGTAAAACCGTGTAGGGGCCGGGAGGAGGGCGTACCCTGCTTCAACGCGTGAACGTGCTTTCGACCCATGGGCCGGAGTGTACGACGAGGAACATGGATGGTGGTGGCGATGCCACCGTCGGCCGGACTGGCATGAACCAATCACGTTCTCATCGGGGTGGCAGGCGATGCAGGATGAACCACGGGGTCGGCTCCCGTGGAGTCCGAGAGACCGCGGGGCGCGTCGTTGAGCCTCGGATTGACCGGCCGCCCCCCGCCACGATCACCGCCTGAAACATCGATCACTGGTCCAGTTCTTGACTCAGTCATCGACCGCCTCGCATACTTTATGACTCTTGAGCCGCGCCTCCGAAAACGCTTTTCACAGGCGACGAGGGCGTTCTCCATCGTGGGGAGAGGTCCTGGCACCATCGAATCGGAATCACACGTCTTCGGAGTTTCCGCCATGCTTTCAATTCTGTGTGGACGTCGGGCCCTGTTCGTCGCGGCTGCCGCGTTTGCGGGAAGCATGGCCAATGCTGCCTCGATCACCTGGCAGGTGCCGACAGGGTCGTACGACGTGGGTGCCAACTGGAGCACCGGATCGGTTCCCACGTCTGGTGACGTGGCCCTCATTGCCAATGGCGGTGTCTCCACCCTCACCCTCTCCGGTTCCACGACCGGAGCCCAGCTCACCATCGGCCAAGACGGTGGCGGCACGTTCGTCCTCGGCGGCTCCGGCACCCACGGGATCGCGGGCCCCCTCCTCGTGGGCTGGACGACCGACGGCAGTGCGACGAAAGGAGCCGGCACGATCACGATCGGCTCAGGTGCCACGCTCCGGATCGACGCCGGCTCGGGCAACTCGATCATCGGCTCCGGTGCCAACACGCTTGGCGGCTCCGGCACGGTCACGATCAGCGCCGGCGGCGCGCTGGCGTTCAACGGCTCGGGCAAGAGCCTGATCGTCGGTGAAACGCTCAACGGAAGCGTGTCGACGGCGGCCCTCGACGTGCAGGGCACGCTCGATGTCGAGGTTGGCGAACTTCAGTTTGGCCGGGGCCAGGGGGGCGGCGGCACGGGCACCGGCACGCTGACCGTCGGCCCGAACGCCACCGTCACGACGCACGACTGGACCAAGTTCGGCACCGACATTCCGTTTGGCAACCACGGGGGAGGCGTCGGTCGGCTCATCATGACCGGCGGCACCTTCAACAAGCTTGGCGGAGGGCGGCTCGTCTTCGGCAACTACGACGGAACGGGCGAGGCGATCCAGTCCGGTGGTGTCGTCAACATTGCCGGAACGAGCGAGGGGATCAACATCGGGGCGTTCGGCTTCACGGGCGTCGGTTCCTACACGCTCTCCTCGGGCACGATCAACGTGAGTTCGGGGATGTTTTCCATCGGCCGCCAAGGAGGCCAGGGCACCTTCACGATGACGGGTGGCCTCGTCCAGAAAACGAGCCCCGACGACTTCGAGGTGGGCGAAGGCGGAAGCGGCGTGATGACGGTAAGCGGAGGCCTCGTCGACATCCAGGCTGGCGATCTGGCCATCGGCAAGTGGGGAGCCACGGGTTCCGTCACGATCAACGGCTCGGGGGTGGTGCGGGCCGGCAACGTGATCTTCTCGAAGAACGCCAGCAGCCCGTCGGCCACGCTCACGCTTGGATCGGGCGGTCGGCTCGAGGCCGCGAAGCTTTCGTCGTCCGACATTTTCGCCACCACGCAGCTTACGTTTAACGGCGGCCGACTCGTCGCCACCGCCAACCAGCCAGCGTTCATGGCCAACCTCAGCGCCGCCACGATTGACGCCGGCGGCGCCACGATCGACACGCAGGGCTACACGGTCGCGATGACACAGCCGCTCTCGGGCTTCGGCAGCCTCACGAAGGTGGGATCGGGCGCACTCACGATGACGGGCGCGGGCTCGTATTCGGGCGACACGATCGTGTCGGAGGGCAGCCTCACGCTCTCCACGGCGCACACCGGCGGTGGCGCGGCGACCGTGGCCGCTGGCGCCTCCTTTGGGGTGGCCGTGGCCGGTTCTCTCAACTCGCAGGTGACGCTCTCGTCACTGGGGCTTGGAAGCGCCAGCAGCATGACGATCGACCTCGCCTCGTTCGGCAATCCTTCGACCGCCCCGCTCAACGTGCTCGGCGGACTCACGACCAGCGGCGGCTCCACCATCATCAACTTCGCCACCGGTGCCCCTGCGGCCGGCACGGTGCCGCTGATCTCCTACGGCAGCCTCAATGCGTTCAACTTCACGCTGGGCACGCTGCCTGCTGGCATGCAGGCCTCGCTCGTCAACAACTCGGCGGCCAACCGGATCGATCTGCTGATCTCGAGCATCCCGATTCGTCGTTGGACCGGTGCGGTCAGCAGTGTCTGGGACACGACCACCGCCAACTGGGTTTCGACCTTCACCGGGACCGGCCCGACCGCGGTCTTCGCCAATGGTGACGGCCCCGTGCTCTTCACCGACGAGGCCGTTGGATCGACCTCGATCACACTCAACACCGCCGTGCAGCCGATCTCGGTCGCGGTCACGAACAACGCCCTCCCCTACACGATCACGGGGAGTGGAACGATCGGCGGGACTGGCGGCCTGACCAAGTCGGGCGTCGCGCAGCTCACCATCGGAACCCGCAACACCTACACCGGCGCGACCAGGCTCGAGGGAGGCGTCACCTCCGTCGCCGTACTGGCCAATGGCGGCACCGCCAGCGGCATTGGCGCCTCGGGCAGTGCGGCCTCGAATCTCGTGTTTGCCGGCGGCACGCTCGAATACACGGGCACGAGCCTCACCACCAACCGCGGCTTCTCACTCGCAGGCGACGGCGGGATCATCAGCATCACGCAGACCAACGCCCTGCTCACCTTCTCCGGCACCGTCACCGCCGAGTCCGGCAGCCTCCGAAAGACCGGCGGGGGCAATCTTCGACTGACAGGCACGAGCAACGTGCTCGGCAGGGTGAGCGAAGGCGCCGGTTTCATCGTGGAATCAGGATCCATGACGCTCGCCGGTGCCACGCCGGTGCCGACGGCCCAGATCAACACCGTCACGGGTGACGTGCTCCTTGGCGGGATTCCAGACACCCCCGCCTCGCTCACCCTCACCAACTCAACGCTCAACCTGAGCGGCTGGCTCTCGCTTGGCCACGAAACCAACACGGCCAACACCACGACGACCATGACCCGGGCGGCGGTCACGGCCAATGCCCTCAGGCTCGGCTACGGCTCCGTCACCAACTCCGGCTCCCACGCCCTGTCGCTCACCAACTCGAGCGTGTCGCTGACGGGTGAGGCGCTCATCGGCAACATCGGCCCATCGGTCGGATCGCTGAGCGTGCTTGGCACCTCGTCGTTCCGAGCCGGCGGCGACATGAACGTGGGCAACTCCATCGACACCCAGGGTTTCGTCACGGTCGGCGGGTCGGCCTCGCTCACGGTGGTCGGCCGACTCCGGGTGGGTGATCTCGGCCTCGGGAGCCTGGTGGCCACGGGCACGTCGCGGCTCACCCTCGACCAGGTTCAGGTGGGCAACGTCGTCACTTCCACCGGCACGATGACCCTCGACTCCGACAGCGCCGCCACACTCTCTGGGTACATCGCCGTCGGCAACACCGGCAATGGCACGCTCGCCATGAGCGGACGTAGTCGGATGAGCGTGCAATACGACCTCAACGTCGCCGACCTTCCGGCGTCGGTGGGCACGATGACGATCGCCGACCGGGCATCGGCCTCGGCTGGGTCGTTCTTCATCGGCAAGGGGGACGCCAGCGGCGGCACCGTGACCATCACGGGCGGCACGCTCGCCCAAACAAACACGGGCGGTGATTTCGTCGTGGGCCGCGATGGCGCCGGCGCGCTGACGATCAGCGGATCGGGTTCTGTCGTGGCTTCGGCGACCTCGGGCGTGGTCATCGGTGCCACGAGTCTGTCGCAGTCGGCCGGCATCGAGCTCAATGGTGGCGTGCTGACGGCCACCCGTGTTCGAAAGGGCGACGGTGTTTCGGCCGGGCTGACGTTCAACAGCGGCACCCTGCGGGCCGCCTCGGGCGCGGCCTCGAGTTTTGTCAGCGGCCTCACGAACGTCACCGTGCTGCCGGGCGGCGCCGTGATCGACACCAATGGGCAGCGTGTGACGTTTGAGTCGGCGATCACCGATGGCGGCGGCGGTGGCCTCACGAAGGTGGGCTCGGGCACGCTCTCGCTCACCGGGCTCAACACCTACCTCGGCCCCACGGCCGTGCAGGCGGGCACGCTTCGCATCGACGGCGACTCGTCCTTCGCCAGTGGCGCGGTGACCGTGGCGTCCGGGGCCACGCTCGCGGGCACGGGCACGGTGGGCGGCGCCACCACGATCCAGACCGGTGCGACGCTCGCCCCAGGTGCCAGCCCCGGAACCCTCTCGTTCACGAGCGGGCTCACCCTTGGCGGGGGAGGCAACTACAACTGGCAGATGCTTTCGGCCACCGGCACGGCAGGCGACACGTCGTCGTGGGATCTCGTGACCGTCGGCGGAGCGCTCACCGTCAATGCCACGTCGGTCGATCCGTTCAAGATCAACCTGTGGACGCTGTCGGGCATCAATCCCGACGTCAGCGGCAACGCGACCAACTTCAACTCCTCGCAGGACTACACCTGGACGATCGCCACGGCCTCCGGTGGCATTGCCGGCTTCGCCGCGGACAAGTTCACGGTCATCACGTCGGCCACGAATGGCACAGGCGGCTTTGCCAACAGCTTCGGGGCGGGCACGTTTGCGGTCGCGCAGAGCGGCAACGACCTCCAACTCGTCTTTACCCATGGTTCGGCACCGAGTTCGATCACGATCAACGTGGCAAGCGGCACGCAAACACAGACGGCTGCCGGCTATCCGACACTCTCGGGCACCCTGCCGCTGCTGAAAACCGGCGCCGGCACGCTCGTGGTCGATCAGGTCAACACGATCTCGGGCAGCACGACGATCCAGGGCGGTGTGCTTCAGGTGGCCAACCTCCAGGCACTCCAGTCGAGCACGATCGTTCCCGTTGCCGGCGGCACCATGGCCTTGTCGCCCTACCTCGTGACCGTTGTAGGTGGGCTCGCCCCCAACGCTGGCGGCCTCACCGACGTTGGCAGCGGCCTCGTCACCGTTTCGGCAGGCCTCTCGGCGACCGACATGGTGACCGCCATCATTTCGGGCTTCGGTGACGGCACCTGGAACGGCACCTCCGGTATCACGTCCAGTGTGGTGGCAGCCGATGCCCAACTTGGCATTCCACGTGCCATCGGCTGGCTCGACAACGGTGACGGCACGGTCACCTTCGCCTACGCCGCGCCGGGCGATACCAATCTCGACTGGTCGATCGACCTGCTCGACATCGGCACCTACCTCGCCGGCGCGAAATATGACACCGGCGAGCCGGCGAGTTGGTCGGAGGGTGACTACACCTACGACGGCATCGTCGACATCACCGACGTGGCCCTCTACCTCGGCACGGCCCTTTTCGATGTCGGGCCCTACAACCCACCGGCGGGCGCTGCCGGGAGTGTGGCCTCGGTGCCTGAGCCGGCGTTGGGCGTTGCCGCGATCGCTTCCCTGGCCGCGGTTGCCGGCATCCGTGCCATCCGACGCCGAGCCTGAAAAAGACTTACTTGATCCAGCGAAGGTGCCGGGCGACCGTCGTGGCCGCCTGGAGGCAGTCGTCGCGACCGAGCTGCCGACCCGCGTAGGTGAGGGCAAGCACGATCGCCTTGTTGTCCACCGTTTTGGCGGCGCCGCTCCGCCCCGTTTCGGTGGTCACCCGCGTGCTTCCGCCGGTGTCGACGCTGCCGTCATCACGAATCTTCGTCAACTCCCATGCGATGCCGCGGTCGAGCATCCCCTCGATCGCGCGGCGGAGCTCGGGGTCGTCGCAGACCATGAGGTATCGTTCGGCCATGAGGAGCCCAAGCGCCTGGTAGCTCACATCGAAACCGTTCTTCTCCGGATTGACGCCGTCTGACCGCTGCAGAGCGAGACCCGCACGGGCCGACTCGGCGGCGGCGTGGGCCAGCGGCTCGTCGTGCGTCACCCGGGCCGTGAGTCCCCAGGCCGCGGCCACGAGCCAGCGGCGATGCGTGTAGGGCGTGTTGTTGGCAAGGCCTCGACGCAGCACGTCGTCCCGCCGCATCCACGCTGCCGCGGCGGCGAGTTTCGGGGCGTAGTGCTCCCGCTTCGCCACCGCATCGGACGGAGTCACGTCTTCGGTCAGGAGCAGCGCCCTGGCCACCGACTCGACGAAAAAGCTCGTGCTGTGAAACGGGTCACCGGTGCCGGCAAACCCGCCGTCGGCAGCCTGCCGATCGAAGCCCCAGTCGATGACCCTCCAGCCGAGGGCGGCCGTTTCAGGCGAGCCGCACACAAGCCCGGCTTCGACAAGATCGGCCCCGTACCGCTGGGCCTCGATGAACCACGGCCCGCTCCCCGCGAGATCCGCGTCGACGTTGCTCGACGCGGCGCCACTCTCGGCAAACCGGATGTGATGATGCGGATGCGACACGAGCCGCTGAAACACCGCCGAATCGAGCAGCGGACTGCGGTCCAGCGCCGCAAGCCCCTCCTCCGCCCGTGCCGTGGCCGCCCCCAAAAGGATCAGGAGCCAAGCAAGGCAGGCACCCCACCTCGAGGTCGCCCATAAGCAACCTCGACTCGCCACTTCCCGTGACGTCCCTACCGTCATCGAAACTTCTCGAGCAGTGACTCGGCCTCCGCCACCGACTCTCGGCAATGCTCCAAATCTTTGTACTCGTCCTTCACGGTCTTCAAAAGATCGTGCGATCTCACCACGGCCATCACCCGTTCAACTCCGGTGAGTCGATCTGACTGCTCCAGGAGTGTCTTTGCATTCGCAACCATGTCGGCGGCAATCTCTCGCTCGTTCGCCTTCGCCTCGCGTTCATCCTGCCGATCTTTTGCCGCGAGAGGTTCAACAACCTTGATCAACCGCCCCGCCAGCTCCTTCCACATGTGAACGGTTGGATGGCCCACTGCTCCGCAGGGATCTGTGAGCACCCCGTCTGCCTCCCCATCACCTGACGGGAGATCCTTGATGGTCTTCAGTCGATCAAGGGCATCTCTCGGTGCCCCCCGTACGGAATGCAATGCCTCGAGATAAAGCCGTTCTGCCTCCGATGTGGGCTTGTACGTTGGCATCCGACGCCGCGAACGTTTTTCGAGCATTTCCAACGCCAACTCATGACCGATCATGGCCAGCTCCTCAGCTTTTGCATGCGTCGGATGCGCAGCGAGAAACGTCGCGATCAGTGGGCATGGAAAGTCCAGCGACGAAGGATTCTCGAGGCTGGCGATGATGCGATCGTATTGCTGCTCGGGTGGCACCCAGATCATTCCAGGCACGACATACCACACCGCCCCTCCGACGACTCCCACAACGGCGAGGCATGCCATCGCGCCGAAGACAGTCTGAATCATCGCCTTGGTCTTCCTCTCGCTTGATCGGCGTCGTTCGACAGCGTCAACGGTCACAAAACTTGAACTACCATCGCGCTGGGGAGCGTCCGCTAAGCGATGTCCATGGTCCATCGCAAGCGTGGTGGCAACCTCACGCGCCCGACGATCCGAAGACCGTGAACCGCCCGCCACGGTCGGTGCCGAGGCGACGACAGACGGGTCGTTGCCAGATGCCGGAGGCGTCTTGGGTGAACTCGCTTCGGGTTTCGTGCCACGCGACGAGTCGATCGTCGCCACGATCCCCTCGAGAGCCCGCTGCACGGCCGTGGCGTTGGCGGGGCGATCGGACGGCGACTTAGCCAACAATCTGGCGACCAGGTCGGCAAATCCGACAGGCACATCGGCCACGACGGCATCGAGGCGGGGCGGCTCCTCGTTCTGCTGGCGATCGAGCAGGGAAATCACTGCCCCACCCGTGAACGGAGGGTGGCCCGCCACCATGGCATGCATCACGAGCCCGAGGCAGTAGAGATCGGCACGATGGTCGATCGCCCGACCGGCGGCCTGCTCAGGCGCCATGTATTCCGGCGTTCCGATGACAAGTCCCGCTCGCGTATGCCCCCCCTCCCCGTAGAGCTTGGCGATTCCAAAATCCGTCACCTTCACACGAAACTTCCCGCCGGGCATCTCATGGAACATGAGATTGGCAGGCTTGAGATCACGATGCACGACGCCAGTGTCGTGAGCGACCTTCAACACTCGCAAAACCTCGACGGCGACTGCCGCCGTGTCTTTCAATGAAAACCGCCCACCGGACCTCAACACCTGCTCAAGCGTTCGGCCTGGCACAAACTCCATCGAAAAGAATGGGACGCCGTTCTCTTCTCCCCATGCCAGCAATCCAGCTATTCCAGGATGGCGCAGGCTCAATAAAACATCGATCTCAGACTGAAAACGCCTCCGAACACCTTCGTCGTCTGAGAGATGAACCGCGAGAGTCTTGATCGCAACCCGTTGTGATGTCGCCGGGTCGATGCCCTCGTAAACGCTTCCCATGCCACCCCGGCCGAGTAGCCTGACGACGCGGTAGGGCCCAAACGATTCGGGAGGCATCCTCAAGACACTCCAAAGGATATCCGTGGCGTCGCATCAACCGCCGCGACGCACCATGGGCGATGACTTCGATCGTGGTCGACACCCCAGCCAATCGACCGCTGCACCGACGAGGACTATACTACCACAACGAGGGGCTCCGGAGACCTATCGCATGGCCGATGATTCTGCAAGTACGCCGCACGATCCGTCCCGACCGCACATCGAAGACCGCCGGGTGCTTCGGTGGCTGGAAGGTGACGGAGTGGGTGGCCTACCGTTTTCCCGTGAAGACACCCAGGCATATCGCCCCTCGCTGAGGCCGCCCGTGCCCGTCGTCACGATTCTCGATGACGGCTCCCAGAACGACGGCGAGCACCTTCGTATGCGGACGGAGTCGCTCGCCATTGGCCGAACAAAAGGCGATCTGCAGATCCCAAACGACCCCGCCCTATCGGGACTCCATGCCGAAATCCGTCGCGTGGCATGGCGTGGCGGGTACCAATGGACTCTGGTCGATCTGCAAAGCGTCAATGGCACCTTTGTGCGATGCTCGCGGGCCGTGCTTCACGACGACGCCATCGTGATCATCGGCTCCAAGCGATACCGGCTCCGAAACCCTCTCACCACCCTTCGAACCAGCAGCAGCCGGGGCGCGACGCAACTGATTGATGAGGCACTGCCACCGGAACGCTGGCCGGTGTTCATGGAAACCTCCCAGCGAGGTTCAGCCTGGTCCGTACCACTCAAGCACAGTTCCGCCACACTCGGGCGAACCGGCGGCGATGCCGACATCATGATCGATGATCCGCTTCTGGCCCATCGTCATGCGCAACTCGAGCAGCAGCGCGATGGCACATGGGTGATCAACGCAGAAACCACCCGCAACGGGGTGTGGGTGTCGGTCAACACCGTCACACTCACCGGTCACTGCTTTTTTCGATGCGGCGAGCAGATCTTCCGATTCGAGCTGCCATGAACGAACACATGGTGCGCAGCGCTTTTCGAGCCTGGATGGACGGCTTCAACTCGATCACCGACGGCCCGGCAGCTGCCCGGAGGGCGTGAGCTCGTCGATGATCATCGGGATGTACTTGGCGAGCACCTCGGCAAGCTGATCCCGACCGATTCCCTTCGACTGCGCGTAGCCGTCGATCTCCCGACGACCGATCACATCGTCGATCTGCCGCGGGTCGATCGACTTGTTGGGTCCTGTTCGCACCCAGGAATCCACCTGCTCCCGCATCCCCTTCTCCTCGAACTGCCGGACAACCTCCGGGAGCTTCTGGGCCGAACCGCCGCCGAAGATCTGCGTCAGGATGTCATTGAGGTCGTTCGGAGAGGGCATGCCGCTCGGCGGCTGCTGGGGGCGTGGCGACTGCTGGGGCCGCGGCGGCTGCTGCGGACGAGCCTGAGGCTGCGACTGCTGCGCGGCCGCACCTTCGAGCACCTGCTTGAGAATCTCACCGAGAATGTCCATGACCAGTTTCTCCGAGGGATACCCTGACGCTGATCCTTCCCCCTGCCTGCGGTCGGCCGAGGAGCGGGTTTCCACCGCCGGGGTACGGTACCACACGATCGCCTCGCCGTCGCCGGCCTGCGGTCAGGGCGATCGCTGTCAGTGTGGCAACCAAGGCTGGCCCCAGGCCCGACGGCTCCGGCACCGGCATTACGCCCGCCGGAGCAGGCCCATACCGACCCTGGTCAAAAAGCCCGGTGCCGGCAAACTCCGCCGCATCGAGGAGATCGAGCACACGGTCGCCGTTGGAATCCCCTCCAGCCCACGTCGCGAGGGCCGGCCCGCGTGAGCGACACGACGCCCCCACCGGTGACCGACAGCGTTCCGGTTCCAGAAATGGCTGCGTCGACCGCCAGGGGGCCCGTCTGGCGGAACTCCATCGAGCCGTTGTTGCGAACCGGGCCGGTGACCCGCGCGCCATGGTCCAACACCATGACCGTGTCCGGAGCGATCGTGCCACCAGCGTACGCCGCGGTGACGATGATCAACCTCGGCCCCGGCACATCGATCCCATCCACGGTGATGCCGTTTCCCGAGAGCAGGATCCCGCACACCCGCTTCGTGTCGGGCGAGCGGATGTCGATCGACCGCCCACACAGCGAGGCTCGCATTGAGCACCGCACGGCGGCATCACCCACCGGGGAGCCCGCGGCTATGATGGCTGCATTGCCGTGTCGTCCGTCTCGGTTCACCCCACGTTCTCCGATGACTGAAGCAGTTCTCGTCGTCGATCTCCAAAACGACTTCTGTCCCGGTGGCGCCTTGCCAGTGGCCGATGGCGACGCGATCGTGCCGCTCGTCAACCGACTCCTTGCGGAGAAGCCGGTTCGTGTGCTGACGGCCGACTGGCATCCCCCCGATCATGCGTCGTTTGCGTCAGCCCATCCGGGCTCCCAGCCCTTCAGCCGACGTCTCATCGATGGCGTGGAACATATGCTGTGGCCTGACCACTGCGTGCAAGGCACGCCGGGAGCGTCGTTTCACCCGGCGCTCCATGCCGACCGTGCCACGATGATCCTGCGCAAAGGCACCAGCCGGATCGATGGCAGCTACTCGGCGTTCTTCGAGCAGTCACAGGCCGTTCCCACCGGCCTCGACGGCTACCTTCGATCGCGGGGGGTGTCCGACCTGGCGATCGTCGGGCTCGCACTCGACTTCTGCGTCGCCGCATCCGCGATCGATGCCGCCCTACTCGGCTATCGCGTGCACGTCATCGAGGCGGGCTGCCGGGCGATCGACGTCGACGGCTCCCTGGCGGCCGCCCGCCAGGCGATGGCGGCGGTCGGCGTCATGCTGGTGCCCGCCTCCCAGGGCGCATGACGCGCCCCCCGGGAACGTCCGTCTGCCGAAAAAAGCCCGTTACGCTATTCTTGGGCCGACGGTTAAGACTCCGGTGGGTGACCGTCCCACCACGCCCGCCGGCCTTCCCTACCGCGGTTCGGTTGATGGCCGCCGCGAGCGTCACTCCATTCCGGATGGTCGCCCCGCCTCATGAGCCACGCCACTCTCTCAGACCACGCTGGTGCCACTTCGGCGGCGTCCAGCCTGCTGCGTCAGCTCGACCGGGCCACCCGTTTCCCGTGCGTGCTCCGCGAGCCCCTCGACGTCGATCCCTGTGGCTGGCTGGCGGCTCAGCCGTCGAAGTCGAAGTTTCTCTGGCGCGACCGCTCCGAGTCGCTCATTCGCGCCGCGGTAGACACGGTGCACCATCTTCGGGCTACCCCGGGTGAGCCGCTGGGGGCCCTGCTGTCTCGCTGTCGGATGGTGCTGGCCGACCTCCCCGATGACCAACGGCTCTTTGGCGGATTCGCCTTTCAGTTTGAAGGGCCCGCCTTGGCATCGCCCTGGACTCCATTTCGACGCGGCGAGTTCTGGCTCCCCCGCATCACGCTCAACGAGGGGATGCTCGGTGTGCTCGTCGTGTCGCGCGACGACACCGCCGCCGCACGGCAGGCGATCGAGCGGCTGGTCTTTGGCGAGGCTCCGCTGTCACGGCACTGGCCCGAGTGCGATGCGCGGGTGGACGAGCCCAACGCGGACGACTGGGCCCGCAACATCGGCCAGGCCATGGAACTCTTCGCCGACGAGGTGCTCGAAAAGGTCGTGCTGGCGCGGCAGGTGTCGCTGTCGTTTGCCTCCACCATCGATCCGTGGGCCCTCGTCTCGAGCATGGCGGGCGTCACGCCCAACTGCTACCAGTTTGCCTTCCAGCCGGAGCCCGACGCGGTGTTTCTCGGTGCCACCCCTGAGCGACTCTACGAGCGGCATGCCGGGCTGCTCTCGAGCGAGGTGGTGGCCGGAACGCGTCGCCGCGGCCACACCCCCGATGACGATGCACGCCTTGCCGCCGAACTGATGGCAAGCGACAAGGAGCAACTGGAGCATCACATCGTGCGGAAGAGCATTCGCCAGCGGCTTCACGCACTGGTCGACTCGCTCGAGATCGACGCGCGGGCGTCGCTCCTCAAACTTGCCAACAAGCAGCACCTCTTTTCACGTGTGTCGGCCCGTCTCCGTGCCGACACCCGCGACGAAGACCTGCTCGGACGGCTCCACCCAACGCCCGCCGTAGGGGGCTACCCTACGGAAAACGCTCTCGAGGAGATTGCCCGCCTCGAGCCTTTCGAACGCGGCTGGTTTGCAGCGCCGGTCGGCTGGATTTCCAGGGAGTCGTCGGAGTTCGTGGTGGCGATCCGTTCCGCGTTGGCGCGCGGCCGGAGCCTCCATCTCTTTTCGGGCGCTGGAATCGTTCCGGGGTCGACACCGGAGGCTGAATGGGATGAAATCGAGTCGAAAATCGACGACTTTCTCCAGATTCTGCTCCCGGACGAGCGTTAGGCGTCGCGGTCACCCGCTGGGAGCGCGGTCCGCATTCCCCTGTGACGAATCATCCACCCGTGCTTCCCGATCGCACCGAGCGACTCAATGTTGCCGCAAGCCAGGCTGTCATCGACGCCTGCGTGAGGTCGGGTGTTGATCATTTCTTCGTCGCACCCGGCTCACGGTCCACACCTCTCACGCTCGCACTCGCCCGCCGAACGGATGTGGTGATCACACGCCACTTCGACGAGCGAGGGCTTGCCTTCGCCGCCCTGGGTTATGCGAGAGCCTCGGGTCGCACCGGGGCGATCGTGTGCACCTCCGGAACGGCCGTCGCCAATCTCATGCCCGCCGTGGTCGAGGCCTCGCTCGACCATGTGCCCATGCTCGTGCTCTCGGCGGATCGTCCGCCGGAACTGCGTGACTTCGGCCACAACCAGACGATCGATCAGGTTCGCCTCTTCGGCACCGCGACGCGATGGTTCGCCGACCTGCCCTGCCCCTCGGAGGACGTTCCGCTCGCGTTCTGGTCGCGCACGATCGCCCACGCGGTGGCTCGATCGTCGGACGGCCCGGTTCATCTCAACATGATGATTCGCGAGCCCTTCGGCCATCCCGATGATGCCGCCGACGACGCCGCGGACGCGGCCGTGATCCCGACGATCACGGCGGCGGTGGCCAATCCGATCCACCCGTGGACCATTCCCGCCGGGCCGACGCTGGTGGTGGCCGGAGGCTGCAGCCGCGACGAGGCGCTCGCCGCCCGCCGTCTGGCCGACCGCCTGTCCTCACCCCTGCTCTCCGACATCTCCAACGGCGTGCGAGGTGACCTCACGCCGCCGATGCTGGCCGATGACTCGCTCCCGTCACCCGACGTCGTCATCCATGTGGGCCAGCGGGTCGTTTCGAAGCGGTATCCCGCGTTTCTTCGCTCGCGGGCACCTCGGCACGTCATCCACCTCACCCGGTTCTCAGACCGACACGATCCGGCCCTCGCCGTCACCGAGATCCGGCAGGGCGACCTCGTCGGTCTCTGCGACGCCGCCGTGGCTGCGGCGGGCGGTCATGACGGCCTGCGTCGGCCGTGGCTCACCAAGGCGGCGGCGGCGCGGCAGCGCATCGAACGGGTTCTCTCCGGCGAACCACGACTCTCCGAACCGGGCGCTGCCTGGGATCTGGCGCGGCAGCTTCCCGATGGCTCGGCCCTCTTTCTCGGCAACAGCCTCACGATCCGGGAGTGGGATTGCTTCGCCCACTGGCCCGTGAGCCAGACCGTGTTCACGGGGGCCAATCGCGGCGCCAGTGGCATCGACGGCCTCGTCGCGACGGCCGTTGGCTTCGCCCTTGGCCATCATCGCCCGACCACGGCCGTGGTCGGCGACCTCTCCGCTCTTCACGATCTCAACTCGCTCGCGCTCATGGCGTCGAGCCCCGTGCCGGTGATGCTCGTGGTCGTCAACAACGACGGGGGGGGCATCTTTCAGTTTCTTCCCGTGGCGGCCACCGCACCACACTTCGAGCCCTTCTTCCTGATGCCCCATGGGCGTACGTTTGGCGAGGCTGCGCGGATGTTTGGGCTCGATCACCATCCGGTCAGCGACCGGGCCTCGTTGCGGTCGGCCTATGCTGCCGCGATCGCGGCAGGTCGGTCGTGCGTGATCGAACTCTCGCTCGACGGCCGCGAAACCCGCCCCCTCCACGAGCAGCTCGAGGCGGAGATCCTGCATGCCATGGAGGCGACGGTATGAGGTCGCCTCCGTCCGGACCGTTGCCGCTCGTGTTCCTGCATGGATGGCTGTCCGACGGGGCCGACTGGCGTGAGGTTGCCGGGGCCATCGACGACGTTCCGACGTCATGCCCGGATCTGCAGCCTGCCGCCGACTGGCCGACGGCCATCGCGGCACTGGTCGCCTCCCTCCCGCCGTGCGTGCTTGTTGGCTACAGCATGGGTGGTCGTGTGGCCCTTGCCGCCGCGGTCGCTCCCGGGTCGCCCGTGCGCGGGCTGGTGGTGGTGTCGGCGAACCCTGGCCTGACGTCGGCCCGCGATCGCGAGATACGAGCGGCCTCCGACCAGAGGCTCTGCGACGATCTCCTCAACGGCCCTCGCGACGCCTTTCTCGACGCCTGGTTTCGTCAGCCCCTGTTTCGAACGGTCGGCGAGGCCATGCGATCCCGCTGGATCGACGAGCGTCGCACGCTCGACCTCGCGCGACAGCGGGCGCTCTCGACGTGCTACGGGATCGCCGGGCAACCCGACCTGTGGCCTGCCCTTCCATCCCTGGCCATTCCCACCCTTCTGCTCACCGGCGCCGCAGACGCGAAGTATGCGGCGATCCAGGCGGTGATGGCGTCGCAGCTCCCCGACACGGAATCGGTGATCCTCGACGGGGCGAGCCATGCGCCCCACCGCGAGCAGCCCGGTGTCGTGCGGTCGCACATCGACTCGTGGTACCGTCGCCGCATGCGGCCCCCCGCTCCGTCTGCCGACGACGAGCCTCGGACCGTTCCCGACCATTCATGTCCTACCCCTACGTCCCAGAAAGCCAGACACGCCCCATGAGCCTGTATCCCTGGAAGCCTCTCGGCACGTTCACCGACATCCGATTCGAGCAGTTCGAGGGGATCGCCAAGATCACGATCAATCGTCCGGAGGTGCGCAACGCCTTCCGCCCCCTCACCGTCACCGAGATGCGGACGGCCCTGCAAGAGGCCCGCATGAACCCCGAGATCGGCGTGGTCATTCTCACCGGCGAGGGTGAGAAGGCGTTTTGTTCGGGGGGCGACCAGAAGATCCGCGGTGATGCGGGCTATCGCGACTCGGCCGGCACCGAACATCTCAACGTCCTCGATTTCCAACGCGAGATTCGTACCTGCCCGAAGCCGGTGATCGCGATGGTGGCGGGCTATGCGATCGGTGGCGGGCATGTGCTGCATGTGATGTGCGACCTCACGATCGCGGCCGACAACGCGATCTTCGGGCAGACCGGCCCGAAGGTCGGAAGCTTCGACGGCGGATTCGGCTCCAGCTATCTGGCCCGCATCGTCGGCCAGAAGAAGGCGCGGGAAATCTGGTTTCTCTGTCGGCAATACAACGCCCAGCAGGCCCTCGACATGGGCCTGGTCAACACGGTCGTGCCCTTCGACCGGCTCGAGGAGGAGACCGTGCAGTGGTGCCGCGAAATCCTCACGAAGTCACCGATCGCGATCCGCTGCCTGAAGGCGGCCCTCAACGCCGACTGCGACGGCCAGACGGGCCTCCAAGAGCTCGCGGGCAACGCCACGATGCTCTTCTACATGAGCGAAGAGGGCCAGGAGGGCCGCAATGCGTTCGTCGAAAAGCGTCCGCCCGACTTCACCCGCTTTCCACGACGGGGCTAGGCCTGCCATGCTCCGCATCTGGGTCGAGGCCGCCCGTCCAAAGACACTCCTCGTGAGCGTGTGCGCGGTCGTCATGGGCACGGCGATCGCGTTTCGCGATGGGGCCGCGCATCTGCCGTCGGCCGTGGCCGCGCTGATCGGGGCCTTGGCGATTCAGATCGGCACCAACTATGCCAACGACTATTTTGATGCCCGACAGGGGGCCGACACGGCCGAGCGAAAGGGGCCTCGGCGGGCCGTTCAGGCTGGCCTCGTGACGCCCGCGGCGATGCTTCAGGCCACGCTCATCGCCTTCGGCATCGCCGCGATCATGACGATCCTGCTCGTGATGCGGGCGGGATGGCCCTTGGCCCTCGTTGGCGGCATCAGCGTGCTCTGCGGCATCGGCTACACCGCAAGCCGCTTTTCACTCGCGTATCTTGGCCTCGGCGACGTCTTCGTGCTGGTGTTCTTCGGTCCGGTGGCGGTCGCCGGCGCCTGCTACGTGCAAACGCTTGCCGCTCCGTGGAATGCCGCCGTGGCCGGACTGGCCCCCGGCTTTCTCTCCGTGGGGATTCTCGTCGTCAACAACCTCCGCGACATCCAGCAAGACGCCCACGCCGGCAAGCGCACGCTCGCCGTCCGCTTCGGCGACGGGTTTGCGCGGGGGGAGTATCTCGCCTGCATGCTGCTGGCCGCCGGCATCCCGGTGGTGCTCCACCTCGGGCTCGGCTGGGGTGCACCCATTCTCCTGGCTTCACTGGCAATCCTGCCGGGCGTCGCACTTGTTCGAGGCATCGGCCGGACGAGCGGTGCGGCCTTGAATCCCTATCTCGGCCGCACGGCGGCCCTGCTTCTGCTCTACACGGGCGTGTTCTCACTGGCGTGCCCATGGGCGTGACCCCTCCCCGGCTCTATCGCTACCGCCTGCCGCTCGCGGCTCCGTTGCCCATTCCGGGAGGCGTGCTTCACGAGCGTGAAGGCCTCCTGCTCGGCATGCCCGACGCTCCTGCCTTCCGGTGGGGCGACGCATGCCCCCTGCCAGGCTGGAGCCGGGAAACGATCGACGACGTCGTGGAGGCCGCCCTCGCGGAGGACTGGCAGCGTCATCCCAGCCTCGCCTTCGCGCATCGGTGTGCCGCCGACGCCGCCCAGACCGAGCCCCTCTCCGTTCCGATCAACGCGCTGGTCCAGGGATCCCCCGAGCAGATGCTCGCCGAGGCCGACGAGGTGAAGGCGCTCGGCTTTCGTTCGGTGAAGGTGAAGGTCGGGCGATGTCCTGATGTCATGGCGGATGTCGATCACCTTCAGCGCATCGCTGAACGACTCTCGGCCGGCCAGCTCCTTCGGCTCGACGCCAATCGCGCCTGGACGCTCGCGGCCGCCGTGCGGTTTGGGGAGGCCGTTCGCACGCGCCATCTCGCGATCGACTACATCGAGGAGCCGGTGGCCGACCCCCGCGACCTCGAGGCGTGGCACCAGGCGACGGGCCTTCCCTATGCGCTCGATGAGACGTTTCGTGAGTCGCCATCACTCGATGCCTTCCCGGGGGCGACCGCGCTCATCCTCAAGCCCACGCTCATGAGCCTCGACTCGCTCGACGCCGCCCTCCGAAGCGGCCGTCGGCTCGTGTTCAGCAGCTGCTTTGAGAGCGGAGTTGGCATCCTGCACCTGGCTCGGCTTGCCGCGAGCCACGCAAAGGGGATCGCAGCTGGGCTCGACACGGTGCGCTGGCTCGCTGGTGATCTGCTCACACCGGGCCTTCGCATCGAAGGGGGCCTTCTTCACGTCGGCCCCGCCACCAGGGTGCGGCTCGAGGGGTGCCGCGAGGTGCGACGATGACCCACCACGCCTGCCCCGTCGAGGCCGCGGCCGCACGATGGACGGACCACCCCGGCCTGATCGCCGAAACGGGATCCTGGACGTTTGGAGCGTGGCACGAACGCGCCTCGCGACAGGCCACCGATCTCTCCGCCGCAGGCTGGCGGCCCGGCGACCGGATCGGGATCATCGACACCGCCACTCCCGACGTCGCCATGCTCGTCACGGCGGCACTCCAAGCGAACCTCGTCGCCTGCATCACATCGCCTCGTTGGACGCCGCGGCAGCTCGACCAGGCGATGGTCACCGCCGGATGGCGAGGGCTCGTGGCCGCCGACGGTGGCCCGGCCTCGATCGATTCGGTGCGGCCGTCGGCGTCGATCCGCTCACACGCCGCCGGCCACCTCGACACCATCTCCGGACTGGCGACGATTCTGTTCAGTTCCGGGAGCACCGGCCTGCCCAAAGCCATCGCCCACCGGCACGACGCCCACTGGGCGAGCGCGGCCGGGGCGTGCTCCAACCTGCCCCTTAGGCCGGGCGACCGGTGGCTCGTCTCGCTTTCGATGAGCCATGTGGCCGGACTCGGCATCCTGTTTCGCTGTCTGCATGCCGGCGCCACCGTGGTGATGCCCTCGTCGCACTCTCCCCTCGATCGACAGCTGCGCGACTGGCAGCCCACCCACCTGTCGCTGGTTCCGACACAGCTGAAGCGGCTTCTCGACCAAGGGTTCGATCCTCCCGCCGGCCTGAAGGCCCTGCTGCTGGGCGGCGCAGCGATTCCCCCTGGTCTCGTCACCCGCGCCGTGTCGCGTGGCTGGCCGCTCATGACGACCTACGGGCTCACCGAGATGGCCTCCCAGGTCACGGCCACGCACCCCGGAGCCGGACGTGCCGAACTCGCCACCTCAGGCCATGTGCTCATCGGTCGTGAACTGAGGATCGGCGACGGCGGTGAGATCCTCGTTCGTGGGTCGACACTCTGCGAGGGCTTCGTGCGCGACGGCATCCTGACGGCCGCCACCGATGCCGCCGGCTGGTATCACACGGGCGACATCGGTCATCTCGACGCCGCGGGCAATCTCTGCGTGACAGGACGCCGCGACAATCTCTTCATTTCCGGTGGGGAAAACATCTACCCTGAGGAAATCGAGGGGTGCCTGCTCGAGCTGCCGGAGGTGCGGCACGCCTGCGTCGTGGCCGTGTCACACCCGGAGTATGGCCATCGACCGTTTGCGTTCGTCGACGCCGCCTTGATCGATTCGGAGAGGCTCCGTGCCGCCCTCGCCGAACGGCTGCCGAAGTTCAAGATTCCCGATGCATTTGCTCCGTGGCCCGTCGAAACCCCGCTCAAGCCACACCGTCCATCGATGGCGATGCTGGCGGAGCGGCTTCTGGCGGAGATGCCGCGGTCGAAGAACCCTGGGTGATGATCCTGCGTCGCTGAGCGGTCTCACCGGGCCACGGCCGCGGCACGCTCCGCGGCGTCAAGCACGTCGAGGCCCAGGTTGGCCACGGCAAGGTCGTCGTCGCTCGAGCCCCCGCTGAAGGCGGCGAGGAGATGCCCCCCCGGCACGCGCCGGATCGCACCGCCTCGATACCCATATTCCCCCTTCAACGGCGTGCGACCTGCAAGGCCGCTGTCTTCGAGCGTGTTGGCCATCTCGGCCACCTTTCCGTAGGCGATCCCGAGCACGTTCGACTTCCCCTGCACGAACCCGCCGACGACCCGCATCCGGGAGTGCCAGCCTTGCGGCACGCCATCCGGCATGAACGCAATGACGGCCACGCCCTTCATGCCACGCCCTTCGGCCTCCTTGGCCATCACGTCGAGCGCCTCCGAAGCCGTGTCGGCAAAGGCCTCTGCATCCATCACGGCGTCGTTTGAAGCCGTTGCCGCGACGTCGGCCCTGGCCGCGACAAGACCTGCCAGCAGAAGGAGCCCCACAATCGCTTGGGTGATCTGACGCATCCTACGGGTGCTCCAGTGTGACCATCGGCAGTCGCCAAAGAAAACTCTCCCGGCAGCGACGCATCCTACTCCATGGCGGCCGCGTGACCGTGCATGCTGGCTGAGTTCCGCTTGAAATGCCCTCAGCCGCGACGGGCCCGACGCATCGCAAGGCCGCCACAGGCGACCGCAGCAACGGCCTCGACCCACAGGGCCGGCTCCGGCACCGTCCGAACCTGAAATGCGTTGATCGCCGGCCTCTGCAACGCCACGCCGTTCAGATCGAAACTCTGCGACGTGGCATCGGCCGTAAACGTGCCGAAGACAAACTGGCCGACGCCTCCTGTAGTGTCGGACGTGTTGGAATCGAGCGTCACGCCGTTGCCGGCGGTGGCGGTCACCGACCCGATGGGCGGAATGGGCGAGGAATTACTCAGCCACCACTGCAGCACATACGTCTGTCCGTTGGTGAGACCTCCGAGCGTGACGGTCAGCGTGTCAGGAAGGCCAGCGCCACCTGCCTCGTTGAGCAGCGCACGATACTCGCTGCTCAGGCTGGAGTACGGAGCGGAGGCAGAACCCAGACTGCTAAAAGCCGCGAGGAGGTCGGTCGACTCCGTGAAGGTGACATCTCCCACCGACACGGTCGTTCCGCTCACGGGATACGCGAAGGCTGCAAACGTGACGCCGTTCACCGTGGAAGGCGACACCGTGTTGGGGCCGACATTGTAGGCGTATATCAGCGAGCCGGTGGTCGAGACGTCACTGTCGCCGGAGATCGTTTGCGGAGTCTCCCAGGTGATGACAGCCGCATCGGCAGAGAGCGAAGCGGCCGCCGCCACGATCATGCAGCACACCACGGGAAAAGCACGACGGACAAACGTCTGAAGCGAGGACATGGGAGGGTTTCCTTCGGGGGGGAGGCGGGATCATCGGAGGCCTTGGGGCTGCACGATCGTTCGAAGCCCTCGAGTAAGAGTCAATTCGCCCGGCGACAAAGTGACGAATCGGGCACCAGCAGGGACGAATCGGGCGCCAGCCGTGGTGGGCCTGAGCGACTGCTTGTAGCCGCGCGACGGCACCCCTATCTTGAGAGGGTTTGTCCTACGGCGCGTCGTCGCGCGGTCGAACGATCGCGGGCATCGCGATCGAAGCCACGCGTGTGGTTCGTGGTCGTGGGCCCGAGGTGGCCCACCTGTCTCGCAGAGGGGAGCGTGATGAAGATCTTCTCGGTTCACCATCGTGCAGTCGACGGAGCGTGCCGAACGCTGATGGCGTGGCTCGCGTGCATGCCGGCCGTCTGGGCTCAGGCCACGGACACACCGGTAAACGCTCATGTTTCCGCCGTCGTGAAAGCAATCATGGCCGAGTCCGAGGCGACGGTGAAAGCCTTCAACTCGGGCGACGCAGCGGCGCTTGCCGCCATGTTCATCGACGACGGTGAACTCGTCGACGAAGACGGCACCGTCACTGAATCGCGTGCCGAGATCGCCGCACTTTTCGATCGATTCTTCACTCGCTTCCCCAAGGCAACGCTCGAATTGGAGATCACCGACGCGCGTGAGATTGGCGACGTCGTCGTGATCGAGGAGGGAATGCGCCGCATCACGACCGACCAGGGCGCGGCCACGGCGCAGGTGCGGTACGTCGCGGTGCGCACCAAGCAGGGCGACGCGTGGCCGCTCGCCTCGTATCGGGAGTTTTCCGACGACCCCCTGCCCAGCCCAGCCGAGATGCTCGCATCGCTCGATTGGATCGTCGGCGACTGGCTTGATGAGAGCCCCGATGGCACGACGCAGATCAGCTATCGCTGGAGCGACGACGGCAACTTCCTGATCGGCGAATACAACCTGTCGGTTGGTGGAAAACCGACGGCCAAGAGTGTGCAGCGGATCGGCTGGGATCCCGTCGAGGGCACGCTCCGATCGTGGACGTTCGACTCCGACGGAGGGTTCAGTGAAGGGGAGTGGCTGGGCACCGACGATGGCTGGGTGGTCAAGTCGGAGGCGACGCTTCCCGACGGCACCATCGGCTCGGCGACGATCACCATTCGGCCGTCCGACGCCGACCACCTGGTCGTGCTGAGCACCGATCGCATCATCGGCGGCTCCGAGGAGCCGGATTTCAAACTGGTCATCGCCCGCAGGCCTCCGCAACCCGGCAACTGACACGAACCGGCAGGCACATTCGTTTGTCGATTCGTGATTCCTGTTTCCCCCGTCATCGAGGAGAACCCACTCATGCGGCTTTCGGCTGGATGCGCGTCTCTCGCTCTTCTCGTCCTGCTGGTCAGTGGCGTGGCTGACGCACGGCCTGGCGGGGGCGGCGCGGCCCGCCCCTCGATGGGACGCGCTGGGGGTGGTGTGGCGCGGCCGGCGATGCCGGCAGGGAGGCCCACCATGCCGGCAGCGCGGCCCCAGATGCAGGCTCCCCGGCCGCAGATGCCGATGGCTCGCCCGAACATGCCGACCACACAGCGCCCCATCGGCAACCCGGGCGGTGCCGTGGGCGGCACGACACGCCCGCAGGTTCCGAATTTCCAACGGCCGACCGTTGGTTCCATGCAACGTCCGAACCTCGCGCGTCCGTCTCTCCCCAACGCATCTGTTCGTCCGCAACCACAGTCACCCATGCCCGGCATGGGGGCTCGTCCGGGTCTTGGATCGCTTCGGCCTTCGACACCCGCCACCATCCCGGGAGCGACCGGGCGGCCTGGCGGTGGATTTGCAACGAGACCGTCACCATTCCCTGGGCAGGGGAACATGGGCGGCCGGCCTGGCGGCGCAACGACGCTTCCCGGACAGATCGGGACGCGGCCCGGCGTTCCCACCACGAAGCCTTCATTTCCGACCCCCGGTCTTCCCGGCGCGGGAGGCGGCGTTGCGGGTGGCACTCGCCCCAACCGCCCCGGGCTTGGAGCGGCCAATCGCCCGACGACGCTTCCCGGAGCCATCGGTGGCAATCGTCCTGGCGTCGGCGGAGGTGGCAACCGTCCGACAACCCTGCCCGGTGACCTCACCGGCAATCGGCCGGGCCAAGGTGGAGGAAACGGACCGAACGCAGGTGGGAACCGTCCGGTCGGCCCTGGTGGCAACCGACCAGGGATCGGCGGCAATCGGCCCACGATCCTTCCCGGCGACCTGACTGGCAACCGGCCTGGCGTTGGCGGCAACCGGCCAGGCATCGGTGGCAATCGACCTGGCATCGGCGGCAATCGACCTGGCATCGGTGGCAATCGACCAGGCATCGGCGGCGATCGACCTGGCATCGGCGGCAATCGACCTGGCCTTGGGAACGACAACAACTTCTGGAACAGCGGTAACTGGAACAGCGGTAACTGGAACAGCGGCAACTGGAACAACAACATCATCGTTGGTGGTGGTGGCGGAGGCGGGGGCTGGAACGGTGGCGGATGGGGCTACCCGGGCTACGACGGTGGCCACGGCTGGAATCATGGATGGGTCAATCCGCACTACGACGGCTGGTACAACGGCGGATGGGGGAACAACTGGGGCTATAACGGCGGGTGGTGGGCACCATTCCTCACCGGTGCGGCGACCTGGGGTTTGGTCTCAGGTCTGAGCGGCTGGGGGCTTGGCTACGGCACCCTCGGCTACGACTATGTCAACCCGTACTACTCGGCGATGCCGGCGGCCGTGGTGGCGTCGTCCCCCTACGACTACTCCCAGCCGGTGATCATCACCAACTCCATCCCGGCCGATGCGCCGGCTGCCGGTGCCGACCCGACGTCGGCCCAGCAGCCCGTCACCACGGAGCCTGCCGCAGCGGCTTCTCCTGCCGATGCTGCCGTCGACGCGGCACTCAGCGCCTTCAAAGCTGGTGACTACGCCGGCGCGCTGGCCGGCTTCGACAAGGCCCTGGCAATTTCACCCAAAGACTCCGTGATCCACGAAGTGCGGGCGCTTGCGCTCTTTGCCCTCGGCCGCTACACCGAGGCAGCGGCGGCCCTCAATGCCGTGCTGGCCACGGCACCGGGCATGGACTGGACCACCATGAGCAACATCTACGGCTCGGTCGACGCCTACACCGGCCACCTTCGCACGTTGGAGGCGTTTTGTCGCGCCCATCCCGACGACGCGGCGGCCCAGTTCGTCCTTGCCTATCACTATCTTGTCGGCGGCCACACCGACCTGGCCGCAACGGCCCTGAAGACGGTTGTGTCCGAGCAACCGGGAGACGTCGTCGCCAAGCGGCTCCTCGAGGCGATCACGCCGCCTGCCGCGGAGCGTCAACCTCCGTCATCGGATCCAGGCACCGCACCGACGGCCGAAGCGGCGTTGCCCGAGATCGATCTCGTGGGCACGTGGAAGGCGACGAGCGGCAGCGACACGATCGAGTTGACGGTCACGGCGGAATCGGCGTTCACCTGGAAGGCAACGCCCGACGGCAAGCCGGTCGTCGAACTCAAAGGCACCATCGAAACCACCGCCGATGCGGTAGCACTGATCAGCGAGTCGGCAGGCACCATGATGGCCAAGGTCACGCCTAAGTCGGCCGACTCCTTCGAGTTTGCCCTGCCCGGCGCACCAAAGGAAGCCAAGCCGCTCGTGTTCACCCGCCAGCCATGACCACGAGAAGACGCAGCTCTCTTCCAGCTCACGTCTCGTCACTGAGCATGTCGGCATAGGCGCCGTGCAGCAGGCTGGTCTCCTCGATGCCCAGACGCGACATGAGGTCGGCGGCGATCGCGTGGCCCTCTGCCTCTGATTGCCCTTCCCGAAGCACTACTTCGAGTTCGACGAAGTCGCCGAGCCCCACGACGGCATCGAGGTGCACGCGGGTCTGCCCCACGACAAAAAGATGCCGCGTCTTGTCGACGACCCTGGTTTGCCCAAGAGCCTGATCGAGAAGGCCGAGAAGGCTTGCCGCATCCTCGACCGGCATCACCGTGTAGTCGGATCGCTTGCTGCCAGCCGTGTCGGAACGGCGGTACCAGATGAGCTCACACCGACCCGTGGCGATCTGACGAAGCTTGAGCCGCCCGGTCGTGCACGCAAAGAACACATCTCGCTGCACGAGGGTTTCGCCGGGACCATCGGCGATGGCCCTGACCCTCGCGTGGATCGCCTCGGCATCTGGTACCCGAGCCTTGATTTCGACATTGGTGGGCATCGCCCCGTCACTCCACGGGCCTGGCATCCATCTCGTGGTGGACCGCCGATCCGGGAAGCGTACCCGCGTGGGAAACGAGCTGCGTCCCCTTTTTGCTCAAGCCGCGGTAGGATTGCGGCTTTTCCGCCCCGCCCCACGTCACCGACCATGTTTGATCCCGTCCGCGGCCAGCCCGACTTCCCCGCCCTCGAAGCCTCGATCGCCGCCTGGTGGCGCGACCACGGCACCTACGACAAGTCGCTCACACGGCGACGTGGCGCACCACGATTCGTCTTCTTCGAAGGCCCGCCGACCGCCAACGGGATGCCTCATCCGGGCCACTGCCTCACCCGCACGATCAAGGATCTCTACCCCCGCTACCGCACCATGCGAGGCCAGTTCTGCGAGCGGAAGGCCGGCTGGGACACCCACGGCCTGCCGGTCGAGGTGGAGGTGTGCAAGGAACTCGGCATCCACTCGAAGGCCGAGATCGAGGCCTACGGCGTGGAACCCTTCATCCACAAGTGCCAGGAGAGCGTCTGGCGCTACATGAAGGAGTGGGAGACGCTCACCGAGCGGATCGGCTTCTGGATCGATCTCTCCAAGGCGTATGTCACCTACCATCAGTCGTTCGTGGAAAGCGTCTGGTGGGCCCTCGCCGAACTCTTCGACAAGGGCCTCCTCTATCAGGGCCACAAGATCGTCTGGTGGTGGGCCCAGGGAGGCACCGCCCTCTCGAGCGGCGAGGTGGGCCAGGGCTACCAGGAAGTGGCCGACCCGAGCGTCTACGTCGCGTTCCCGCTGCTCGACGACACCGGTGCACCAACCTCCCGCAGCCTCGTGGCCTGGACCACCACTCCCTGGACGCTGCCATCCAATCAGTTTGCGGCCGTGAAGGCCGACCTCGACTACGTCGTGCTCCGTGACGCGGGTGGCGCCGATGCTGCGGAATACATCGTGGCTGAGCCGCTCGCCGCAGGACTCGGCGAGAAGCTCAAGAAGGAGTTCGAGGTGGTGGATCGGATGCCCGGCGCCGCGCTCGTGGGCCGGTGCTACCAGCCGCCATTCGACACCTTCCGACAGCCCGGCAGCCCTGCCACGGCCCCGCTCGCCGCCGGTGGCCACGAGGCGATTGCCTGGCGCGTGGTGGCGGCGGATTTCGTGACGACCGATTCAGGCACCGGCATCGTGCACATCGCGCCGGCCTTCGGCGAGGTCGACTACACCGTCCTCGTGGCCGAACAGGCCCGGTTCGCACCCGGCAGCGGCCCGTCGCTCATCAATGCCGTCGCGCCCGACGGCACCTTCACCGACGCCTTCGGCATGGGAAGCGGCCGGTTCGTGAAGGACTGCGACCGCGACATCACGCGCGACCTGCGAAGCCGTGGACTGCTCGTCCACCAGGAGCAGTATGTCCACGATTATCCGTTCTGCTGGCGGGCCGACAACGACCCGCTGATCCAGTATCCGCGGCAGAGCTGGTTCATCCGCACGAGCCAGTTTCGCGAGCAGATGCTCGCCAACAACGCCGCCATCGAGTGGCTCCCCGAGCACATCAAGGACGGCCGTTTCGGCAACTTCCTCGCAACCAACGTCGACTGGGCGCTCTCCCGCGAACGCTACTGGGGCACGCCGCTGCCGATCTGGGTGTGCGACGCCACCGGCAAGGCCGAAGCGATCCGGTCGTATGCCGACCTGCTGGCGAAGCCCGGGGTGCTGGGAGCCGACGTGTTTGCGAAGGCGAAGGCGGCCAACCCCGACCTCTCCGACGACCTCAAGGTTCACAAGCCCTACATCGACGCCATCACCTACGACTCCCCCTTCGCCGCCGGCGGGCGGATGCGGCGGGTGACCGAGGTGATCGACTGCTGGTTCGATTCGGGGGCGATGCCGTTTGCCCAGTGGGGCTGGCCGCACCAGGGCCACGCGGAGTTTGAGTCGCAGTTCCCCGCCGACTTCATCTCCGAGGCGATCGATCAGACCCGTGGCTGGTTTTACAGCCAGCTGGCGATCAGCACGCTGCTCTTTGGTCCGTCGGAGGTTTCCAGCCCCGACGTCCGTGCCTGGCCCCATCCCTTCAAAACCTGCATCGTGCTCGGCCACATGCTCGGCGAAGACGGCCAGAAGATGAGCAAGAGCAAGCGGAACTACCGCGAGCCATCCGAAATCTTCGACCGCTACGGCGCCGACGCCCTGCGATGGTTTTTCCTCGCCGGTCAGGCTCCGTGGACGAGCATCCGCTACAGCGAACGGGCCATCAAGGAAAGCATCCCCGAGTTTCTGCTCCGGTTGTGGAACGTCTACTCCTTCTTCGTGATCTACGCGCGGATCGACGGCTTCGACCCCGGGTCGGCCCTGGCTGCTCCCGGCATGCTCGATCATGCCGACCTCGCCACGGCCAGCGGCTGGAGGCCCGTCGCCGAGCGTGGCGAACTCGACCGCTGGATGCTCTCCGAGCTCAACGCCACGGCGGCGGAGATGACCTCCCGCATGGATGCCTACGACCACTTCGGCGCCGCCCAGCGGCTCTCGGCGCTCGTCGACGCGGTGAGCAACTGGTTTGTGCGCCGCAGCCGTGACCGATTCTGGGCGCCGGGCCGGGCCGACGGCGGTCCCGACGCCAACGTCGAAAAGACCGACGCCTACTGGACCCTCTACGAAACCCTGCTCACCATCTCCAAGCTCGCCGCACCATTCGTGCCCTTCACGACGGAGGCGATCTGGAAAAACCTCGCCGGCGTGGCCTTTTCGGGCCGCGCCCCGGAGAGCGTGCACCTCACCGACTATCCAGCCGGTGATGCGGCGCTCGTCGATCACGACCTCGTTCGTCGGATGGCGGTGGTGCGCGATATCGCCTCGCTCGGTCGTGCGGCCAGAGCGGGCGAGAAGCTCAAGGTGCGACAGCCGCTTCAGAAGGTCGAAGTGATTCTCGCCGACGCGCGTGCCGACGATGCCGCCTGGCTCGAGGCCCACGCCGACCTTGTCTGCGACGAACTCAACGTGAAACAGTTCGAGGTGTGCGGCGAACCCGACCGCTACATCACGCGATCGGTTCTCCCCGACCTCAAAAAGCTCGGCCCGAAGCTCGGCAAGGATCTCCCGAAGGCCCGCGACGCGCTCGTGAAGGGGGATGCGGCGGCCCTCCTGGCAGCCCTGGCAGCGCATGGCCGGGCCGAGGTGCCGCTTGCGGGCGGTGGCGTGGCGGTGATCGAACCTGGCGACGTGCTCGTACGGACCACCGCCAAGCCTGGCTGGGCGGCGGCGGAAAGCCCGCGGGCAGTGGTGGTGATCGCCAAGGACCTCACGCCCGAGCTCATCGCTGAAGGACTCGTGCGCGAGGTCGTGCACGCGATCCAGACGGAGCGAAAGCAGCTCGACCTCGACTTCACCGACCGGATCGACCTCGTCTTCGCGACCGAATCGGAGGCTCTCCGAGCGGCCATCGAACACCATCGCGACTATGTCGCGTCGGAAACGCTCGCCGCCTCGCTCCACTTCGGCACGCCTCCGGCCGGGGCCGAACCCCACGACATCGACGGCCATCCGCTGGCAATCGCGGTCGCGAAGGCATCCTCATGAGCGATCCTTCTGGCCAACGGCGTCCGCTGCGTCTGGCGGTGCTCCTCTCCGGCTCCGGCCGCACGCTCGACAACCTGCTCGAAACGATCGCGACCGGCCGACTGTCGGCGAGCGTCGAGATGGTGGTGTCGAGCCGGGGCGACGTTCGCGGCGTGAGGATCGCGGAGGCCGCCGGCATCCCCGTGACCGTGCTGCCGCCGAAGGGGCGATCGATCGACGCATGGAGCGACGATATCTTCGCCGCCTGCCGTGCCGCTCGGCCCGACCTGATCGTGATGGCCGGCTGGCTCCACCTCGTGCGGATTCCGGCCGACTTTACCGGCCGCGTGATCAACATCCATCCTTCGCTCCTGCCGGCCTTTGGCGGCAAGGGTTTTCACGGCATGCACGTGCACGAGGCCGTGATCGAGCGGGGGTGCACGGTGTCGGGCTGCACGGTGCATCTCGTGGACGACGAATACGACCATGGTCGGATCCTGCTGCAGCGGGCGGTGCCCGTGCTGCCCGACGACACGCCCGAATCCCTCGCGGCGCGGGTGTTTGCGGCGGAGTGTGAGGCACTCCCCGAGGCGATCGGTCGCGTCGGCATGGGCCGCTGACCTCGGGCACCCGCGGCCAGGCCAACGGTCGTATTCGGTATGCTGGGGGGTCGCGGAGGCCGATCGACGGCCCGCGTCGTCCCTCGCCACGCAGCACGGAGTTTCTCATGCCACGGTCGCTCGGCAACATCATCGCCGACTCCATGAAGGTCTCGGTGTCGTATGCGGAACGACTCCTCACGGACGTGCCGGCCGACCGTGCGGCCCGCTTCCCTTCGCCGGGCGGCGTGGTCGTGGCGTCAAACCACGCCGCCTTCATCTACGGCCACCTCAGCCTCTATGCCCCGAAGATCCTCCACCAGATCGGCCATCCGGCCCCTTCGGTGCCCGAGGAGTTCGAACTGCGGTTTTCGAAGAACGCGACCTGCCTCGACGACGTCGACGGCGACCTCTATCCGGCGTTCGACGAGATCGTCGCGTTCTTTCTGGAGGGCCATCGAATGACCATGGGCGCGCTGCGGAGCACCCCCGACGCCATCTTCGACCAGGGGAATCCGGCCGAGGGGCGGATGAAGGACCTCTTCCCGACGATCGGCTCCGCGCAGGCGTTTTATTGCGGCGGGCATATGATGATGCACCTCGGCCAGATGAGTGCCTGGCGGCGGATGATGGGCCTCGGCCCGGCCTGAGCATTCGAACGACGATCCTTCACCCGGTGAACCTGACTGCTTCCCCACGGAGACAACCTGCCATGGATCACGCCCATCATGGACTGCTCGCCCACGTGAAAAGCCGCCTCATCTGGCTCGGCATCTCGCTGTCCGTGCTCGGCATCCTCGCGATCGCAGCCCCCTGGCTGGCGGCGACGGTGATCGACATGATGGTGGCCGGTGCCCTGATCGCCGCCGGTGCCGCCCAACTCGCCGCCGCCGCGGCCACGTTTACCTGGCGAGGCTTTTGGATGACGGTGGCGTGCGGCGTGCTCTCCCTCGTTGCCGGCACGGCCATGCTCGCGATTCCCGTCGAAGGAGTGCACGCGCTCGCCTTCTTCCTCGGCCTTCTCTTCCTTTTCGAAGCCGCCGCCAAACTGACGGCAGCCTTTGCGCTCCCGGGAGATTTTCCCTGGGGCTGGATCCTGGCCGACGGACTCGTCACCGCCATTCTCGGCGGGCTCTTGATCATGAGTCCTGCGGAGCAGTCGGGGCTCTATCTTGGCACGCTCATCGGGATCAACCTGCTGGCCAGCGGGGTTTCGTTTCTGGGCTCTGGCTTCTGGCTGAAGCATCGAATTGGCTAGAGCGCATCTCCGCTACGTGTAGCGACGAGTTGATAATCCTGAGCGGGTAGGCGAGGGGGTCGGCGAACGCTCGAGGAGCCTTGGGCGTATCCTCGCCCCGGCGACGAGACTTTTGCCGCCCCCGAGCCGGCGATACACGTATCTCAGACGCGCTCTAGCACACATCGAACGCACGCAGATCGCCTTCGTGGCGCCGTGACCACGGGAGGCGAGGGGATCGGCGCACGCCCGCGTCATCACTCCGAACGCGACGCCAGGTGGTGAGCCACCCGGTCCCAAAATGCCGTCGCCGACGGCCAGGCGGCGAGCGTTTCGATCGCCACGGTTTCGGCCCCCTCGGCTGCCGCGTGGGCCAGTGCCGCGCGAACGAGTGCCCTTCCCACGCCGCGGCCACGCACGTCGGGCGCCACCACCAGAAAAGGAATCGACCAGCGGTCGTGCGCGCGGGCCCTCACCGTCAGAAGACCGGCCACGCCCACCGCCACACCGTCGGCATGACAGGCCCACACCCGTGAACGTCTTCCATCGGTTGCTGTGAGGTGCCGGGCCAGGCCCGCGGCCGACAGCGAGTCTCCAAACCCACCCGTCCCGCGGCAGGCAGCCACGACCGTCGTTACCGCGACTGCCTGATCGGCAGGAGCCACTTCGACCGGGTTCCAGCCTTGATCCACCACGTGTCGCCAACCAGACACGGCAAGGTGACGAACAACAACGCTCATGGTGGTGACGATTGTGCCGACAACGCGGCGCTCGTGCCCGCAAAAACCTCGCAACGCAGCCATTTTGTGACCGCATCCACGCACCGGCGGTCTTACGCTTGGGCCGTCAGACTTTGCCCGACCGGCACGTTTTCGCGCCCCATGGCAACAGAGCACATGAAATGCTCATTTCTGAATGTTTTATGCGCGGATTCGGTCATGCAGTGATACTTTTCTTGACATTTCTGACTGCTTCTCGGTAGGTTTAGGATCGCTATGGCTGGTTTTACCCACAATCTTGATCGGCGGAGCAAGCTCCTCGACCTCATACGGGTCCGTGGCTTTGCGTCGCTCGATGAACTTGTGCGGGAACTCGGGGTGTCGGAATCGACGGTCCGCCGCGATCTCGATGCCCTCGAGGAGCAGGGATCGGCCCGACGCACCCACGGCGGGGCGCTCTACGCCGGTGGCATGCCGCGGCTGGCCGAGTTTGACGAGCGGCAACCGGCCCATTGGGCTGCCAAGCGTGCGATCGCGACGAAGGCTGCCGAGGCGATCGGCGACGGCGAAACCGTCCTGCTCGATGGCGGCACCACGACCTACGAGGTGGCACGGCTGCTCGTCGGCCGCCCCCTCCAGGTGGTCACCAACAGCCTGCCCGTCGCCAATCTCTTCGCCTCGGAGTCGCGGACCGACCTCGTGCTGCTCGGCGGCTATGTCTCGCCCCGCACCGGTGTCTGCCTCGGCCCCTACGCCAATGAACTCCTCGGCCGGCTCCACGTGACCACCACGGTGCTCTCGGCCGCCGGCATCGCCGACGAGGGTCTCTTCAATGCCCACCTCCTGCTCGCCGAGACCGAACAGGCGATGCTTCGCGCGGCCGGCCGCGTGATCGTCGTGGCCGACAGTTCCAAGTTTGGCCAGAAGAGCCTCACGCTGGTGGCGCCGCTCTCGGAGATCGACATCGTCGTCTCCGACGATGCCCTCGCCGACGACTGGCGCCGCCGGATCACCGAGGCAGGCTCCGAACTCCTGATCGCTTCTGTCCCCACCGACGCCGCCGAGCCTGACGCCAGTCAGCCCCCTCGCCGCCGCCGCCACGCCTGAGGCTTCCATGGCCATCGCCACTCCCTCACTCCCTGGCATCCCGTCCGGCCTCGACCACGCGGCCGTCGCCCGCATCGTCCGCGAGATCGTGCTCGCGACTCGTGGCGTGCCGCCGTCCCAGGCGGCCGTCGCCCGCACGACGGAGCCGAAGCTCGTGGTGAGCATCTCGGCCCGCCATTGCCATCTCACCGACGAACACGTCGTGAAGCTCTTCGGCCCCGGGGCCACGCTCACCCCGATGAAAAACCTCTACCAAGACGGCTTCTTCGCCGCGGAGCAGACGGTGATGCTCGTGGGCCCGAAGCGGAAGATGCTGCCGACGGTTCGCGTGCTCGGCCCCACCCGGAAAGCCTCGCAGGTGGAACTCGCCTTCACCGACGGCATCTCCCTCGGCATCGACCTGCCGGTGCGGGCCAGCGGCAAAATCGCAGGCACGCCGGGATGCGTGCTCGTGGGCCCCGCGGGTGCGATCGAACTCGGTGAGGGTGTGATTCGTGCCGAGCGGCACGTGCACATGAACTACGCCGACGCCGACCACTTCGGCGTGAAGGACGGCGACCGCATGAGTCTGGTGATCAAGGGTTCCTGCGGCACGGTTTTTCGCGACCTGCTCGTGCGGGCCGACGCCACGAGCAAACTCGAGGTGCACATCGACACCGACGAGGGCAACGCCGCCGACCTCGACCACGCCTCCGGCGTGGAACTCATCCGACAGACGTGACCTCATGGCGAAAAAGAAGGCGGCCAAGCGATCACGACGACAAGACACAACCGTGCAACCGGCGTGTGCCGGTGCGGTTGGCGGGGAAGGCCCCGCGAAGACTGGTTGGTTGTTCGACTCTCCAAGGGAGCAAAAGATGGCGAAGCATGCGGAAGCCCTCGGCATGATCGAGGTGAAGGGTTTCACGACCCTCGTGGAAGCGGTTGACGCGATGATGAAGGCTGCGAACGTCACGTTCGTCGGCTGGGACAAGATCGGCAGCGGACTCGTGACGGCGTTCGTCTCGGGTGACGTGGCTGCGGTGAAGGCGGCGACCGACGCGGGTGCGGCGGCCGGCGGCCGGATCGGCGAGGTGGTGAGCGTGCAGGTGATCGCGCGTCCGCACGAAGACCTGCAGATCGTGCTGCCCACGGCCTGAGTGGCCCGGACAGCGACGATCGACTGGACGACTGACTGATTCCAAACACAACGTATCCCCCATCACAAAGGACATCGAATGAACACGGCGATCGGTATTCTGGAAACCAAAGGTCTGGTCGGCCTCGTCGAGGCGACCGACTCGATGGCCAAGGCGGCCAACGTGAAGATTCTCAAGCGCATCAGCATCGGCAACGCCTTCGTGGCGACGGTGGTGCAGGGTGACGTGGGCAGCGTGCGTGCGGCCGTCGAGGCCGGTGCCAATGCCGCCCAGCAGGTCGGCGAACTCGTCGCCAGCCATGTCATCCCGCGGCCGGCCGACAGCCTCGTGACGGCGTTCTTCTCCTGATCTCCATCCCGCACGGTCCTTCGCCGGTCCGTGCGGGATGGTCGGCCCGTCACCGGAGCACACCATCATGAAAATCCTCGTCGCCAATCTCGGCTCCACGAGCTTCAAATACCGACTGTTCGACCTGCCCGAAGGGGCCGGCGGCGCCGGTGAGGAGCGTGAGCTTGCCCGCGGCGGCGTGGAACGGATCGGCGCCGCCGAGAGCCGGGTGTATGCCTCGGTGGGCGGTCGGGCGATCGAGTCGGTGTGTCCTGTGCCGAACCACGCCGTCGCCCTCCAGGCGGCGCTCGAGCAGCTGACGGCCGATGGCGGTCCGCTGACGAGCGTCGACGAGGTGGCGGCGGTGGGATTCAAGGCGGTGCACGGTGGCCGCGTGAGCGGCGTCGTGCGGGTGGGCCCGAACGTGCTCGCGGCGATGGAGGAGATGGCGGCGGTCGCCCCGGCGCACAATCCTCCCTACGTGCGGGCCATGAGGCTCCTTGGCGAGCGGATGCCGGGCGTGCCGCTCATCGCCGCCTTCGAGACGGGCTTCCACGCGACGATCCCCGATCACAATGCGCTCTACGCGGTGCCGACCGACTGGGTCGACCAGCACCTCGTGCGGCGATGGGGATTCCACGGGGCGAGCCATCGCTTCGTGGCGGGAAGGCTTGGGGCACTCGTCCCCGCCGGGCCGAAGGGGCTGCGGGCGATTTCCTGCCACCTCGGCGGATCGAGCAGCGTCTGCTGGATTCGCGACGGCCGGAGCGTCGGCACGTCGATGGGAATGAGCCCGCAGTCGGGGCTTCCCCAAAACAACCGAGCCGGCGACTTTGATCCGTTCGCTCTGCTCCATGTGGCAAAGCAGACGGGCCGCCCCTTCGAGGACCTGCTCGTCGAGCTCTCCGGCAACGCCGGGCTCGCCGGCATGTCGGGAACCTCGGGCGACATGCGCGACCTCGAAGAGGCCGCCGCATCGGGCAACGCCCGCGCCCAGACCGCGATCGACGTCTACGTGGCGTCGATCCGGCATTGGCTCGGTGGCGGCATCGTGGAGCTCGGCGGCCTCGACGCCATCGGGTTTGCCGGCGGGATCGGTGAAAACTCGCCGCTCACCCGCGCGGCCGTGGTGGCAGGCCTCGATGATCTCGGCATCGTGCTCGATGCCGAGGCCAACACGGCGAAGGCCACGGGTGAACGAGCGATCCACGCCCCCTCGTCGCGGGTCGCGATCTGGGTGATTCCCACCAACGAGGAACTGATCGTCGCCAGGCAGGCGCGTGACCTGCTGGCATCGGAACGTGCAACCGCGAACGGAAAGGGTTCCTGATGTTCGTCGCGCTGGTGACCGGATCGATCGTGGCCACGCAGAAGACGGAGGCGATGGTCGGCCACAAGCTGCTCGTCGTCGAGCCGTATCGCCTCGACGAGAAAACGCGATCGTCGCTCGTGTCGACGGGACGCACCTTCATCGCCGTCGACACGCTCGGCGCCGGCGAGGGGCAGTTTGTGCTCGTCACGCAGGGCTCGAGCGCCCGCCTCACTCCCGAAACCAAATCGCTGCCCATCGATGCCGTCGTGATCGGCCTCGTCGACGCCGTTCGCGTCGAAGGCAAGGACATCTTCAGCAGAAAGTGAATCCCATGAGCACCACCGCCCCCGACATCGCCGCCATCGTTCGTCAGGTGATCGCCGAGATCGCCGCCGGAGCGCCCGCCCGCAGCACCCCCGCCCCGACCGTCCCCGCCTCGGTGTCGCTCGCCGGCGCCCATGGCGTGTTTTCGTCGGTGGACGAGGCGGTCCGCGGCGCGTCCGAGGCCTTCGAGCAGCTCGAGCGGCTCGGCGTCGAGGGGCGTCGCAGGGCGATCGCCCATATCCGTCGGATCGCGATCGACGACGCCGAGGAACTAGGCCGGATGGAGTTTGCCGAGACCACGATCGGCCGGCTCGACCACAAGATCGAGAAGCTGAAGGTGCTCGGCGAGAAGGTGCCCGGCGTCGAGTTCATGCAGAGCCAGGTGTTCAGCGGTGACCATGGCCTCGCCGTGATCGAGCACGCCCCCTTCGGCGTGATCGGCGCCATCACGCCCGTCACCCATTCGCTTCCCACCATCGCCTGCAACGCGATCAACATGATCGCCTCGGGCAACGCCGTCGTGGTCAACCCGCATCCGAGCGGCCGAGGCGTGGCGGCAGAGGGCGTGCGACGGTTCAACGCCGCCATCCAACGCGACATCGGCATCGACAACCTCATCTCGCTGGTCGCCGAGCCCTCGCTCGAGTCGGCCGGCCAGCTCTTCAACCACCGCGGCGTCAAGCTCATCTGCGTGACGGGCGGCCCAGCCGTGGCGAAGGCGGCGCTCCAGTCGAGCAAGCGGGCGATCGTGGCCGGCCCCGGCAACCCGCCGGTCGTGGTCGACGAGACGGCCGACCTCGACAACGCAGCCCGCTCGATCATCGCGGGCGCCGCCTATGACAACAACCTGCTCTGCATCGGCGAGAAGCAGGTGTTCGTGGTGGCGAGCGTGTTTGACCGGATGATGTCGGCGATGGAGCGGGCCGGGGCGGTTCGCCTGTCGGCCTCGCAGGTCGACGCCCTCACCGCACGGGCGCTCGTGATGACCGGCGAAGGCGCGCATCGGCATCTCGTTCCGTGCAAGGATTTCATCGGCAAGGATGCGTCGCTGCTCGCCCAGGCGGCCGGCGCCGCATGCAGCGACGACGTCGAACTGCTCTTCGGCGAGACCGACAACGACAACCCCTTCGTGCCGACGGAGCAGATGATGCCGTTCGTGCCGTTCGTTCGATGCAAGGACGCCGACGAGGCGATCCGGCTGGCCCACGAAAGCGAACACGGCTTCCGCCACACGGCGATCATCCACTCCAACAACGTGCGCACCATGACCACCATGGGTCGCCTCCTCGACACCACGCTCTTCGTGAAGAACGGCCCGAGCGTGGCGGGGCTCGGCCTCGGCGGTGAGGGATATCTCTCGTTCTCGATCGCCACGCCCACCGGCGAGGGCGTGACCACGCCGCTCACCTTCACCCGTCAGCGACGATGCACGCTCGTTGACGACCTTCGGATTCTTGGCAGCGCGGCGTCCGTTCGCGCGTGATCCTCACCACCTCCTGAACCTCCAGCCACCACCCCGCCCCCATGCAACTGGCCCGGATCATCGGCACGGCGACCGCCACGGTGAAACATCCGTCGCTCGCCGGCGCGCGGCTGCTCGTCGCGCAGCCGCTGATGGCCGATCGCCGGTCGGCGGATGGCGACCCCCAGATCGCCATCGACACGATGGGGGCGGCGGTTGGTGACGTGGTGGTGATCACGAGCGACGGCCGTCTGCTACGGGACATTTTGAAGAGCGAGGCCACACCGGCCCGCTGGAGCACCATCGGGCTTGTCGACACACCATGACCAACTCCCCTCCCCATCTCGACGCCGCCGCGATCCAGGCCCTGGTGGCCGAGGTGATCCGCCGGATCGGCACCCTTCCCCCCACTCCCACGCCCCCGGCGGCTCCGTCGCACGCACCGGCGCCATCCCAGCCACCCGCCCACATGCTTGCCGATCGCGTGATCACGCTGGCGTCGATCGAGCGGCTGCCGGCCGGCGTCCGCACCGTGGCCATCGCGGTGGGGGCGGTGGTGACCCCGTCGGCATCCGACTGCCTCCGAGACCGTGGGCTCACCCTCATTCGTGCCGCCGCCACCATTGCCGGGGTCGCCGCACGGCCATTCGTGATCGGCCAGGCCGCGTGCAGCCGAGATGCAGCCACCCGCACCGCCGCGATCGCGCGGGCCGTTCCGGGAGCCCAGCAGCTTCCGGCGTCGGGCCTCGCTGACGTGATCGCCGCCATGGCCAGCCATGCCTCGAAGGATGCCGCCCGCGGCGTGCTCCTCACCGGCACACCGGCGGTGGCGGTGGTGCTCGCGAATCGATCCGCGAGCCTGCGGGCCGTCACGGCCCGGGATGCCGGCTCGCTCATGGCGGCGGCGACCGCCGCGGCGGCCAACCTTCTCGTGGTCGATCCGGCGACCTTCACCGGCGGGAGCCTCGAGCGGCTCTGCGGTGAGTTTCACCGGTCAGCGGCACCCCCGATTCCCCCCGAACTCGCCGTCGCGCCGGCAGGCTGCGGCTGCAACTCCCACGCGCACTAAGCCATGCGACTCGGCAAAACCATCGGCACGGTCACCCTCGTCGAGCCCCACGCCACCGTGCGTGGCGGCGTGTTTCGGCTCGTCGTGCCCCTGACGCTCGCCGATCTGGCATCGGGCGACGGCCGTGCCGAGCCGCTGGTTGCCTGGGACGACCTCGGTGCCGGCGATGGCCAGCTTGTGGCCTTCAGCGAAGGAGGCGAAGCCGCCCAGCCGTTTCGGCCGCTCGACAAACCAGTGGATGCCTACATCGCCGCCCTGATCGACCGGCTCGACCTGCCCTCATGATCCACCCAACCCCCCCCACCCCTATCCCTTCCGCACGCCGCAGGAATTCCCTGGCCCGCACACCGACCGCAATCGGCAGCGTGGGCAAGAATCGAGACGACGCAAACCCTGCGTCGCCACCCGTTCACTCAGCCTGAAAACCATCCCCAGCCACCCGAAGGAGCAGCCATGGCGAACATCACCCCCAAAACCACCGACAAGTCGCTCAACCAGCTCAAGGAGGAGATCTGCGACATCGGCCGCCGGATCTACAACAAGGGCTTTGCGGCCGGCAATGACGGCAACATCTCGTTCCGCCTCGGACCAGACGCCGTTCTCTGCACGCCGACGATGATCTCCAAGGGGTTCATGAAGCCCTCCGACCTCTGCATCGTCGACATGGAGGGCAACCAGATCGCCGGCACGCGCAAGCGGTCGAGCGAGATCCTCCTCCATCTCACGATCATGAAGGAGCGACCCGACGTGAACTCGGTGGTTCACTGCCACCCGCCCCACGCCACCGCCTTCGCGGTCGCCCGCGAGCCGATTCCGCAGTGCGTGCTTCCCGAGGTCGAGGTGTTTCTCGGCGACGTGCCGATCACCCGCTACGAGACTCCCGGCGGCCAGAAGTTTGCCGACACGGTCAAGCCGTTCGTGAAGAAGTCGAACGTCGTGATCCTCGCCAACCACGGCACCGTGAGCTTCGGTGAGACGGTGGAGAAGGCCTACTGGTGGACGGAGATCCTCGATGCCTACTGCCGCATCCTCATGCTGTCGAAGGACCTCGGCCGCGTCACCTACCTGACGAAGACCGAAACCAAGGAACTCCTCGACCTCAAGGCCAAGTGGGGCTACACCGACCCGCGGCTCGAAAAGGATATGGAGAACTGCGACATCTGCGCCAACGACGTGTTCCGCACGAGTTGGGGCACGACGGGCGTGACCCGGAAGGCCTTCGACGCGCCGCCCCCGATGGGCGCGGATCCCGAAAACGCCTCCCGGGCCGTGATGCCCGCCGGCCTCGACACCGAGGCGCTCATCAAGGTCGTCACGGAGCAGGTCTGCCGTCAGCTCGGCATCAACGCCGCCTGACAATCGGGTTCGCCGCGTGCAAGGCCATCCCGGCCGTTTCATGCTCGGCCCGTCGATGGCAATGCCTCGGGTTGCCATGACGGGCGGTCGGCGCCTGCCGACATCCTTCACCTCACCTCAGGAACTCACCATGAAAGTCGGCATCATCGGCGGCGGCGGCATCGTCGGCTCGTCAGCGGGCTTCGCGCTCCAACTGGGCGGTATCGTGCATGAGATCGTGATCGTCGACGCCAACGCCGACCTCGCCGACGGCCAGGCCCTCGACATGATGCATGGGGCACCCGCCATCGCCGACCAGGTGATCCGATCCGGCGGCTATGAGTGCCTCGCCGATGCCGACGTGATCTGCATCACGGCAGGCCTCCGCCGCAAACCCGACGAGAGCCGGCTCGCCCTCATCAATCGCAACGTCGTGCTCTTTCGTTCGATCCTCGGTGAGATCCGGGCCAAGGGGATGCGACACGACGCGATCGTGCTCGTGGTGTCGAACCCGGTCGACATCCTGACGTACCTCGCCGAGAAGGAGCTGGGCCTTCCGAAAGGCCGCGTCGTCGGCCTCGGCACCCTCCTCGACACGCTTCGCTTCCGGGCCCTGCTCGCACTCGGGCTCAAGTGTCCCGCCACCCAGGTTCAGGCGATGATCCTCGGGGAGCACGGCGACAGCATGGTGCCGGTGTGGAGCAGCGCGAGCATCGCCGGCCTCCCGCTCGAGAAGTTCCCCGGATTCACTCCGAAGCTTGGGGCCGACACCTTCCAGCGCGCGAAGACGAGCGGCGCGGAGATGATCAAGAAAAAGACCGGGGCCGGATTCGCCGTCGGCGTGTCGATCGCCGAGGTGATCCACGCGATCGCCCTCGATGCGAAGCGGGTGCTGCCCGTCTCGACCGTGCAGCATGGCTGCTACGGGATCCGCGACGTCGCCCTGTCGGTTCCCACCGTCGTGGGCCGCGCCGGCGCCGAACAGATGCTCGAAATCGACCTCTGGCCGAAGGAAGTGCAGGCGCTCAAGGCGAGCGCATCGGTGCTTCAGAAGACGCTTGGCGACGTGCTCGCGTCGGCCTGACCACCGCTCCGCTCTCATGGCGTCGGAGGGCGATCTCGGCGGCGGTCACGCCCCAGACGCGAGCGGTGCCGTCCCATGAGCCGGTGACGAGCGATCGACCGTCGGCCGAGAACGCCACGCCCCATACCTGGTCGGTGTGGCCGCGAAGCATCGGGGTGGCGCGACCCGTGGCCACGTCCCAGAGCTGGGCCGTGCCGTCGGCCGACACCGCGGCGAGCCGATGACCGTCGGGCGAGAAGGCCGCCTTCCACACCTGCCTCGACGGCCCCGTCATCACCGAGATCAAACCGCCATCGGCAGCATCCCATGCCCGCACCGCGCCATCGCTGCTTGCGGTGGTGAGCATCGCGCCATCGCGAGAAAAGGCCACCCAGTTGACCGGCCCTTCGTGCCCCTCGAACCGTCGCACCTCGGTGCCGTCGTCCACCCGCCACAGCCTCGCCACACGGTCTTCGCAGGCCGTTGCAAGCATCGTTCCGTCGGGCGAGAACACCGCACGAAAAACCCGGCGCGGATGCTTGAAGGGCTCGCCACGGGCCTCTTCGGCGCCGACATCCCACACGCGCGCCGTGCGATCCTCGGAGGCCGTGGCAATGCGATGGCCGTCGGGCGAAAAGGCCACGGCGTAGACGCGTCGTGCATGCGGCTTGATCCAGTGCGTCCGCTCGCGGGTGGATCGATCCCATAGCTGCACCGTGCCGTCGTCGCAGCAGCCGGCAATCGTTTCTCCCGACGGTGAGAAGCAGACGTCGTTCACCCGTCCCACCGCCTTTCGAAGCACGCCCCGCGGGACGAGCGTCGCCGTGTCCCAGAGCGTCACGACCGAGTTGGCTTGCGCCGCGGCGATGAGCTGGCCGTCGTCGGAGCAGGCCACCGACAGCACCTTGTCGGATGTCTCCATGCGGGGCGCCACCGTTCTGGTGGCGTCCCACACGCGAGCGGTTCCGTCGGCACCGCCCGACAGCAGCCATCCCGCCGAGGGCCCGACGGCCACCGACCAGACGGCGGCGGCATGACCACGCAGCCGGTCCGATTCCGTTCCATCGCCGGCCTGCCACACGCGCAGCACCCCGTCGCCAGAAACGGAGGCAATCCTCGCACCGTCGTCGAGATACGCCACGCCGTTCACGCGAAACGGGTGGCGGATCACCAGCCTCGTCGAACCGCTCGCAACATCCCACACCCGAACGGTGCCATCCTCGCCGGCCGAGGCGAGTTCACGGCCATCAGGTGCAAACGCCACGGAAAACACCCGCTGCTCGTGGCCGGAGAACACCCGCAGCGGCGATTCCGATGCCACATCCCACAGCCGCACCGTGCCATCGAGGGACGACGAGGCCACGATGGCTCCGTCTGGTGAATAGGCGAGTCCGAAGATGGTGCCGTCGTGGCCCGGCACCACCTTCTGCGGCCGCCACCCTGCGGTGTCCCACACTCGGATCACGCGATCGCGGCCGCCGGTCACAAGCGATTTACCGTCGGGGGAAAATGCCGCCGCGTAGACCGCTCCGTCATGGCCCGTGAGCGTGGCGAGCGTGGCCCCGGTCGCGGCGTCGGAAATCCTCACCCCGCCGTCGGCCGAAGCCGTCGCCAGCCAGGCACCATCGGGAGAAAACCTCGCCGCCCACACCGGGCCGTCGTGGGGTGCCATCGGCGATGGATCCATGGTGACCGCGCCGTCGATCCACGTTCCCAGCCGCACGGCGCCCTCGGAGGTGGCCGTTGCCATCCGCGTGCCATCGCGCGACCAGCCCACGGCGGTCACCGTGCCGGCATGGCCGGTGATCGTCGCCACCGATTCGTCGAGCGATGCCTCGAGGCAGTCGAGTTCGAGGGGATGGTCGGTGCCGGCGTCGGCGACCAGCCTGCGGGCATCCCGGAGCAGCCGCCTCGCCTCCGACACGTTGTCGCGATCGCGCGACGCGGCGGCGAGAAGCACGTTGGAGATATAGAGCTGGGACCGTGCCGCCGCCGCCTGCCGTTCCGCCTCGGCCTCCCGTTCCTCGGCCGCCTGCCGTGCCACGACCGCGAGCTCTCGCTGCCGCTCGGCGCGCACATAGAAAAAGCTCACCCCCGAAACACCCGCCACGAGCGATGCAAACACCGCGGCCGTGGCGGCCGCGGCCGTGCGATGCCGTCGCGCCAGCCGCAGCACCGTCTCCATCGCCGTCGGTGGACGGGCGACGATCGGCTCACCCCGCTCCCAACGGGCCAGTTCCGCCTCGACTTCCACCGCCGTGGCATACCGGTCGCCCTGTTTCTTCTCGAGGCAGGCACCCACGATCGTGGCGAGCGTCTTCGCATCCAGACGTGAGAGACCGGCGTCCCACGCCACCCGTTCCACGGTGGCGGTGGACACCGGGGAGGAATCGCCGAGCACACGGGCCGCCTCCACCACGGAACAGTCATCGAGTTCGTAGGGAAGCACACCCGTCAGCACCTCATGGAGCACGAGCCCGATCGCGTAGACATCGGTGCTGGCATCGGCCTCTCCCGCCGCACCTCCCACCTGCTCCGGGCTGGTGTAACGCAGCGTGCCAACAAAATCACCCGCGCGGGTCATGCTCGTCGCCTCATCGGCATCGATGGCCCGCGCCACGCCGAAATCGATCACCTTCACCACGCCGTCGCCATCCACGAGGATGTTGCCTGGCTTGAGGTCGCGGTGAATCACTCCCTTCTGATGTCCGTGGGCGACTGCGGCACAGACCGTGCGCATGAGTGCCACCCGCTCACGAACGCCGAGTTCCCGCTGCGAGGCATGGGCCGTGATCGGCCTCGCCTCTTCGACGAGTTCCATCACGAAGTAGGGAATCGCCGAACCTGCTTCGGCATGCACGCCGCAGGAATGGATCTGGGCGATGTTGGGATGCCGCAGCCTGGCAAGCAGCTCCACCTCGTATTCAAACCGACGGGTGAGACCTGGCGATGCCAAACCACCCCGCATCACCTTCACGGCCACGGTCCGTCGGGGAGCGTCCTGCCGGGCCTCGTAGACGGCGCCCATGCCTCCCTCGCCAAGCAGGCGAACGAGCGTTACTCCGCCGAACCGGGTGCCGACCCGCGCATCACACGACGAGCCACCCGCATCCGCCGACTGCACGAGCCCGAAGGTGGTGTCGGCGCCGGAAAGAGCCGAGGCCGCGGGATCCGTCGAGGGCGATGAGTCGCCAGCCGCACTGGGCCCTGATTTTCGATTCGTCGATTGCTTGTCCACCAGGGACCTCGCCACGCCACCCCTGAAACCATCCGCATCGTAGCAGGGGAGCGCCCCCTCACCATCAGGGGCCTGGCAATCCGACAGCGGCGATCAGTCCGCCGTGCCACACGGGTCGATCCGCCGGAGCAACGCATCGCGAGCCCGCGTGATCGCTCGCACCTGGTCGAACCCGGCGTGCCCTGGGGCCCCGTTCGTGCCCATCCGCCAGCGGCGCAGCCGCATTTGGGCAGCCGTGATGATCGCCACCGGATCCTGCGCCCCTTCGTCGAGGCCGAGGGCAAGGCAGTGGGGACAGGTTTCCAACGGAGCGAATCCGCCACGACGAAGCGAAACCGCCCCGCCGCTCCGGCGGGAAACCACCTCAAACCGAGCCCGTGATGTGCGACGCATGATGACGACCTCCATACTTTCCTTTGCGAAAGCCGGGTCGCCTGGGGGCAAAATTTTTATTTGGTTGCGTTCAGACCCTCATTTTCACGATAAAAACTCTCGAGTCCCCCACCTCCAGCGGATTCAGCCGCTGCCCATCGTGGTCGTCTCCCATGAGTGATGCCCCCAACCCCGATGCCCTCGCCGTAAGCCTCCAAAAACTCGCATCGGGTGACCTCGCCGCCCGCGATGAGATTCTCGCACTCTGCAGCGACCGCCTTCGGGTTCTCGCCAGCCGGATGCTGTCGCGGTTTCCCAACGTGCGACGATGGGACGACACCGACGACGTGTTTCAAAACGCGGCCATGAGGCTTCACCGCGCCCTGGCCCAAACACCCGTCGAGTCGCCCCGCCACCTCATGGCCCTTGCGGCCACCCAGATCCAACGCGAGCTCATCGACCTCGCCCGACATCATTCCGGCCCAAACTCGTTTGCCGCCAACCATGCCACCGGAGTGAAAGGGCCGAAGAAAGGTGACAGCGACACCCCCGAACTGGTCGCAAAGGCCCCGGCGCCGACCGACTCCCTCGACCGCTGGACCCGTTTCCACGAAGCCATCGAGGCCCTGCCGACCGAGCTTCGCGAGGTGTTTCACCTCGTTTGGTACATCGAAGCCGATCAGAAAACGATCGCCGCCCTGCTCGACTGCAGCGAGCGCACCGTGAAGAGCCGCTGGCGCGAGGCACGCGAGGCGGTCAAAGCGGCTCTCGACGGCGACTCCCCCGAGTGATCTGCGCCGCTGCCAGGGAGTATTGACCACGTTCCGTGTCGATCGTTGGTTTCATGGCCCATTTCGCGATCATCGTCGATGACCATCCCCAGCGGGTCGACCGATTTCTGGCAAGCGTCCGAAAGCTCTTCGGCTCCCTGGCGGGCACCACGATCGGCGAGCATCGCGATGGGGCATGCGGGTGCGTATGGGCGATTGGGCCACGGGCACCCGTGAGCTTCCACAACGCCGGCAGTGGCTTCGCCCTCCTGATCGGCTATGGCGTGGATGATGACGGGCGGCGTGCCACGGCAGCGGATCTGGCCGCAAACTGGCTGGGCGTCACGAGATCGCCACGGCTTTACGACGGCTATCACGTGGCCATGGCCTGGTCGCCGGCTCAGGGCCTGGCGGCGGGCGTCGACCCGATGGGGCTTTTTCCGCTCCAGTGGGCGGAGATGGGATCGGGCCCTCTAGCACCTCTTGTCGTCGCAACCACTCCTGCCGCCTTTCGATGCCACGAGCGGTTCGCAGCTCGCATCGATCGCCGCGGATTGGCCGGCATCCTTCTGGTGCACGGCCCGCTCCTCGATCGTCCCCTTATGGCCGCCACCCAGCGTGTGCCGAAGGGGCGGCTTGTGCGATGGACACCGAGTGGCGGCACATGCCTGCAGGAGTCCTATCGGCTCACGGGCACACCACCTCCCCCAGGCGAGTCGACCGCCGACCGACTCGATCGCGTCGAAGAGGCGTTTGTGTCGGCCATTCGCCGACACCGGCCCCACGATGGCGATGCCACGATCCTGCTCTCGGGTGGGCTCGACTCGCGTCTGGTGCTCGGCACGCTCGCCCGCGAAGGCATCCCCGGGAGCCGATGACTTCGCCGAGGGCCTTTCCCTGGCCCGCTCGCCGTCGACCTCTCTCTGGTCGGGCGGATTTTTCGACTGGGTCTTCGAACCCGTGTCCTACGCCGACGGACGAGACCCTACAAATGGCACATGGTCACTCGACCGGCTCGTCACCTTCATGAACCGATGGGGGGTGCCACGCCATCACCTGCCGGCCCTGCTGGGTGCCGACGGCGACGACCTCTGCGAGGCGATGCTCGACGAGCTTCGGCATGCCTGCACCAGCGGACCAGACGCACCGGAGCGGGAGTCGGCGCGGATTCGATGGGACCAGCGCATCCGCAACCACGTCGCCATGGCTTTTCATCGCACGTCGTTCCATGCCTGGCCGCTCGTGCCGGCAACCGATCGACGATTCATCGACACGATGTTTGGGCTTCCCGTTGCGGCGTTCACAGATCGCGTGATCGAGGAGGCACTGCTGCGCCGAATCTGCCCGGATCTCGCCCGTGTGCCGCTCGACACCAACTCCTTCCGGTTTGCCCCCATGGACGGCAGCCGATCATGGCTTGGCCGCATCGCGACATCGGCCCTTCGCCGCGGCAGGACGTTCTACTGGACCCGGCTGAGGCGGCACGATCCGCGACGCTACGAGCGGCTCTTTCGAATCGATCATCCCCGCTGGGTCGCAACGCGTCGCGACATCGAGCCGCTGCGTCCCCTCCTTCACAAGCACCTCGCGGCCGACCTCGTCGCCCGGATCCTTCCGCCCCCACACGTCCGCACGGCGTTCACGAATCCGGTGAACGAGGGAGGCCGCATCCGCCTGCTTCTCGGGCTCGCGGTCGTGCTGGAAGACCTCGGCGACTCGTGACGATCGTCGCTCAGGCCGCCCGTCGCTGACGCTTGGGAAGGGAGATCAGCAGGCCGGCCGCCCCTATAAACGACAGGCACAGAACCGACGGCTCCGGAACCACCGCGGCACCGCCGAGATCCCGAAACCCTTTGCCACCCGCGGGAAGCGTCGCGAAACCGACCAGCGTGGAGCGATCGCCGTTGGTGGTGTCGACCGTGTACCACGCCCCATCTTCATAGCTGTGGCCGTAGAGGATGGAGAAATCGTCGCTGAACGACAGCTGCAGGCCGTGCGTATTCTCCACCCCGATCGCTGCGGCAAGCTGCGTGAACGTGTTCGTCGGATCGCCATTGATATCCACGGAGTAAAAGCGACCGCGTGTGGTCGACGCGTAGAGAATCCCGGTGGTGGCATTGATGGCGATATCACCGAACGTGTTCGTGTTGAGCCCCGTGCCCGGGTTTGGAAGGTCCATTCCGGCGATCGTGTACGGAGTGACGCTGGCAATCGAGGGCACGGATGCTGAACCGGTGCCGCTGTAGGAGAGACTCACCTTGTTCAACACATTGGAGTTGAACTCGAAAAACCAGTAGGCGCTGTTGTAGTAGGCGGCATTATTCGGATCGACCGTCACGATCGATCCACCGGCGACGTTATTGACCGTTGTGCCGCTCCCTCGAACCCAATACTTCAGGGCGTTGTCCGGGCCGATGTAGAAAAGCTGTTCACGAGTGATGTCGAATGCGAGCGCGTTCGAGGCGCCACCCGACGGCTGCGTGAGCACCTTCGTACTGGTCTGCGCGACCGGATCGACCTCCCAAAAGTCGTTGTTGTTGTCCACGCCGAAGATCAACGCCGACGCCAACGTGGCCGAAGCCTCGCCCGAGCACGTGAAAGGCAGCATCATTCCGACGAGGCATGGGGCGAATCGAACGATCAGGCGGCCAAGCGACGACAGCGACATGACTTCTCCTTCCAAGGGGGACTCGGAGACGGCACCGGCCGACCCGCGTCCGAGACGATTGCAAACCTCATGCCAGATGGCCCTCAACCGCCCGCCCCGTGACGGACAACTTGCGTTTTGTTGGATGATTCGCTGATTCTTGCCACTTTGTTAGCGACGGGCCCACGTTGCTCGTGCCCCGGAGCGGCGCGACGACCTCACCATTCAATGTGGATCGAATCATCACTCTGATGACGGCCTTGTGCCGGCGATCCGCGATTCTTCAGACGATCCGAACGCCCGCCATTGGAGAGCCATGGGCACGGCGGTCGGAACCCACGCCTCCGCTGCGTCGCGTGCCGAAGCGAGAAGCATTCTTCCGAGAAACATCACCCGGGCCGAAGCCACATGGAGCATCGACACGATCGAGCGGACACTCAGGGCACGCGGCGCTTCGTCTGAAAAGGTCTTTGTCGTGCCACCCTCGCACGGGCCGCGAAGCTTCCCCTCTCGCCATCTCCGACTTGCACGGTTTCCGGTCGGCGATCGGCCGGCCTGCCGCACTCTCTCGGGTGGAACGTCATGTTCCCGGAGTTGCAAAATGGTTGGCGAGCCTACGATACGGTGCGGATCCAAGGGTGGGTCGGCGGCCCCGGCCGGGCACGAGCGGCAAACAAGGAATCGAGTGGATGAGCGACGGAACCTTTGTCATTGCGGGAGGATCGAGCGGCATCGGACTGGAACTGGTCCGCCACCTTGCGAGGCAGGCAGCTCGGATCGAGGTCTGGTCGCGAACGCCGGGCGAACTCGAGCAGGATGACGTCGTGCGGCATGTCGCCTGCGACTTCACGACGGATGATCCGATGCCGCTACCTCCCGACCCGGTGCGGGGGGCGGTCTACTGCCCGGGGTCGATCACGCTCCGCTCGTTTCGCAGCCTCACGCCCGCCGAGTTCCGCCAGGATCTCGAGGTCAACCTGCTGGGGGCGGTGCGGTTTCTGCAGGCGATCCATCCCCGCCTGGCCGGCCTCGAAGGTCGCCCGGCGAGCGTCGTGCTCTTCAGCACCGTGGCCGTGGCCCAGGGAATGCCGATGCACGCCTCGATTGCCGCCGCCAAGGGGGCCGTCGAGGGGCTCGCCCGGTCGCTGGCCGCCGAATGGGCGCCGAAGGTGCGGGTCAATCTCATCGCGCCCGCCCTCACCGACACGCCGTTGGCGGCTCGCCTGCTCTCATCCCCGGAGAAGCGAGACGCCATGGCTGCCCGGTATCCGCTGAAAAGGATCGGAACCGCCGCCGAGGCTGCGGCGCTGGCCCGGTTTCTGCTCTCGGACGAGAGCGGATGGATCACCGGCCAGGTACTTCGCCCCGACGGTGGCCTCTCGACCGTACGGGTCTGATGCACCGCCGGACGAGCGGCCGGCGGGGAATGGCCTGAGGCAGCGAGCTCAACACCGACGCTTCCGATGCCGCTTATGCCGCCATGTCTCGTTGGTCACGCCCGTGGACTTGAAACATGGTCATGATCTCGCTGGCCATCACCTGCCAACGGCCATGGGTTCCCTCCAAGAAACTGGAACGAGGCCACAGATCGTGATGGTCTCGCAGTCGTGCGATGAGTTCCGAGAGGCTGGCGTGATAGGCCCACCCATGCTCGACACACAAGTCTCTCGCCTTCGCACAGGACGCCCATCGTGATTCACCGGCAAGTGGTTCGGCAAACGCCGCTGGTGTGCCCACATTCGCGGCAAAGATGAGGGGGTGCAATCGCCCCAGACTCACCACACGGCTGGCGGTGGCAATGCACCGCTGAACCCGCCTCGGATTCCACCAGTGAATCTCGCGGTGCAGCCGCGCTGCGGGAGGCAGGCGGTCAAGAAACCGCTCATCCTCGGGACAGAATGGCAGCAGGACCACCCGCCGATGTCCACCCGCCAAGATACGGAACAGCTCCGCGACATCTGACAGGTATCTCGACGAGATGAACTCGTCTGGAAACTCGCGAATCGTCACCACAACGTCGCCCGACTGCTCGATGCCCTCCTCGGCACCATCGGTCGGAAAACCCACCGCCCAATCAGCCCCGCGCTGACTGTTCTGAGCCAGTCGTGCCATGGTGTTCCACGATGCCTCAGATCGCAGAATGACCTTCGAGAACAACCGCACATAACTGGCGATCGCCTGCGCAGCTGCTGGTGACCGCGCCGGCGCGGCGTCGACGCCCGACAAGCAGGCCAGCTTGTCGAGGCTCCGGGCATACACAACCTGGGCGGCGTTGAAGCCATGCGGCAGCCCTCCACCACCCACATGAATCCCCACAATCGCTGGGTCCGCGAGCACCGAAAGATTGGCCTGATGGACAATCCGGCACCGGTCGTAGGGATACCAGTTCCAGAATCCGTCGTAGGCACCCCGCTCATCGACGCTGATGACGATGTCGAACTCGGGCGACAAGGCTTCGTATTGCGCCTGGAGGATGGCTTCGTCGCCGCAGTTGCCCCGGCCAAAGAAGCCCGACAGAACGATCGTTGGCCGATTCCGTCTCTTCATGCCAAAAACCCTTTCACGCCCAGCACCATGCGGGACGGAGCATGACGGACCGACGCCGCCGGCAAAAGATCGTCTTTGGGCTGGCTGAGGTCTGACTCCCGATGAATTCGGCCTTGCCCGGGATGAGAAAACCCGACTATTTTCCTCACCAAAACCACGGTTGCTCCCCGGCGGCCGACTGCTTCTCCAGATGGTCCGTTCATGCGTGTGCTCCACCTCTCGACCTGGAACGCCCCCTGCGGCATCGCCACCTACTGCAACAATCTGGTGCAGGCGCTGGATGCGATCGGAGTCCACGGCGACGTCTATCCCCTGGCATCCCACCGCTGGGCGACGTTCACGCCGGGTGACGTCTTGGAACTGCAGTCGGATATCGCCACTCAGGCTCGTTCCTATGATCTGGTTCATATCCAGCACGAACACGGAATCTTTGGCCACGCCACGAGCTACAAGGCGGCAGCCCGCAATTTTGGAGGTGTGCTACGGCGACTCAGGCAGGCTGGTGTCCCAAGCGTGACCACGTTTCACACCGCGCCTCTCGGTGATGCCCCCACGGCGTGGCCACCCTCCCTCGGCACCTTCACCCGCAACTGGAACCGCCGGAGTGCCTGGCGGGGCCATGTGAGCCGATGCTTCCACGCAGGCCGACACGATGCGACGGCGGTCGTGCATACCCCGGTCACGCGCAGGTCGCTTGTTCGACTCGGCATGCCGTCGTCGACGATACGAATCATTCCGCACGGATGCCTGCCGACTCGCGAACTTCGACTCGACGCGTGCACGGCCAAGGAGCGACTGGGCCTGCCCGCCGACTCCGTGATGGTGACCATCTTTGGCTTCGTAGGCGGCTACAAAGGCCACGCCACGGCGGTGCGGGCGATGGCCCAGTTACCTGAGCGATTCCATCTTTTCATCTGCGGTGGATCGCACCCCGAATCGCAGGATCGCACCCTTGCCTCGGTCATTCGACTGGTGAAAAAGCTCGGCGTCGGACACCGCGTGACGATCACGGGCTGGCTCCCGCCCGACTCGGCTGAACTCCATTACGCCGCCACCGACATCTGCCTCGCTCCCTATCTCGATCCGCACCTTGCGGCCTCGGGTGCGATCACCTGGGCGCTCGCGTCCGGAAAGCCGATCATCGGCAGCAAGATTCCCGCGTTCCAGGAGATCTGCCGGGAGCATCCCTGCATGCTCCTGACGACACCCGGCATGGTGGAGGAGATCGCCTGGGCTGTCGAGAAGATCGCCGACGATCAATCGCTCGCTGATCGGCTCACGACAGAAGCCCGGGGGTATGTGCACGACAACTCCTGGGAACAGACCGCGTTCCTGACGAGTGAACTCTATGCCGGGGTGGTGCGAGGGACGCCCGCCGCCGCACCCGGTCTGGGCCACCGTGGCATCGTGATCCGTCGCCCCCCCGCGCTAGTCCACCCCGTCGGCCGGCCATCTCACGAAGCGGATCATCCCGTCACTCGGCCTCGCCTGGCTGCGGGCTGACACCAGGACAGCCCGACGTTCGCGGCGATCACGGAAACAGGCCTGTCTGCCACCTCGGCGGAACCGCTGCGGCGCGCGCCTTCAGCGGTCGGCACGCCCATCCTGATCCTCAACCACCTCGCACTCCCGCAACCGGGCGACGAGCGCGTCGCGGTCAAACGCGGTGCCGATGAACACCAGCTGCGTACGGCGGTCAGCGTCCGCCGCCTCCTCGAGCGTGAAGCGTCGGCCGATCAGGTGGAAAATGTGCATCGTCTCCACGCCGGCGAGCTGGAGAAAGCCCTTGGCACGAAAAACCCCCTCCGGCAGCCCCTCGAGCACCGCCTGGAATCGTTCCGGATCGAGCGGCGCATCGCTCGAGAATGAGATGCTCCGAAACGCATGGCGGGAGCCTCCCTCCCGCGACACGAGGGCGTCGTCCCATTCCGCCGCATGGGTGCCGCCGATTCCGAGCACCAGCGGAATGGCGACCCGCGACCGCTCCGTCGGGACGATTCTGGCGTGTGGATTGACGTCGCGGATCATCGCCCCGACCGCGTCGAGCCGCGTCGGGGTGACAAGATCGGCCTTGTTGAGCAGAACGACGTCGGCATACCGAATCTGGTTGCGCGTTGCAGGATCCTCAAATCGCTCCAGGGCAAAGTGCTCGGCATCAGCGACGGCGAGGATCGAGTCGACCCGCATTCTCGTTGCAAACTCCGGACGCACGAAGGTCGCCGCCACGGGCACCGGATCGGCGATCCCCGTGGTCTCGATCACGATGAAGTCGAAGGCCGCCTCCCGAGCGAGGAGCCGCTCCAACGCCGCGATCAGCCCGTCGTTCATCGAGCAACAGATGCAGCCGTTGCTCAGCTCCATCATGTCGCGGTCTGCCGACACCACGAGCCTGCCGTCGATGTCGACATCGCCAAACTCATTGATCAGCACCGCAATACGGCGGCCATGAGGCGCGGTCAGGATATGGTTGAGCAGCGTCGTCTTCCCGCTGCCGAGGAAGCCGGTGATGATCGACACGAGGATGCGAGGCTCGGCCATGGAAGAGGATCCTCGCGCGACCTCGGCGTTCACTGCGGCGTCACCTTCACCGATTCCTCGGAGAGCGTGTAGGTCGTGCCAATCGCCGACTGGCTCACCGTCTCACCGTAGGCGTTGGCGAGCGCATGCAGCGCCCTCCACCCGGTGCAGTGCCCGACGATCAGCTGTTTGATGCCGAAGGGCCGGAGCCCCTCGACCGTCTGGGGGATGATCTTCTCCATCACGCCGCCCAGGTGGAGTCCTCCCATCGCACAGTAGATCGGGGTGGCGGGGAAGAGCCGCCGCGTCTCGAGGCAGACATTGACGATCCCCGCATGCGAGCAGGCACTAAAGACCACCATCCCAAGCCCGCGAACATGAATCACGAGCATCCGTTCATCCATCAGGAGAGGGTCGGGCTCCCAAGGACCGGAGGGCGACTTCCTGCACAGGTGATCCTGCCGCCCCTTCTCGAAGGGCGTCACCCGGGGAATCTCGCCGCTGTAATAGACGTGATCATCGAAGAGCAGTTGCGGCTCGCGATCGTTGATCACCTCGGCCCCGGCGGCCTCGATCTCCTCCACTCCCGGCACGATCGCCACCGGAACGATCTGGCCATCAGGCATCCGCACGGCCCGCGGATGGAACATGTCGGGATTGACGAGCACCGTCACATCGCTGCTGGCCTGCTTGATCGCGGTGATGGCATCGAGCAGGGCCCCCATATGATCCCAGTGGCCATGGGTGACGGTGATGTATTCGATATCGCCGAGGCATATGCCGAGGTTTCGGCAGTTTCTCAGAAACACACCTCCCTCGGGGCCGGTGTCGAAGAGAAGTCGACGCGTCAGGCCGCCATAGGTGACCGTGAGGCGAAGGCCGAGGCCGAGATTCCCGAGCAAGAGGGTTTCCCCCGCGATCACCTTCGCCCCGCCCTTCACCACGTTGGCAAACTCGGAGACGGCGAAAATGGTCTTGCTCACATAGGCATCACTGACGTCGTCCGTGAGGACGTCGATGGTCAGCGAGTCAACGGGCAGGAGGCGGCTGGCTGGATCACTCATCCAGGCAGGATAGCCCGGTCGCCAGCCTTCCCTCAACTGAAAAAAATGGATCGAAGACGCACTGGTCCGTTCACCATCCCAGGGCGACGCCGTCGAGCCGGTGATCAACGCCCGACTCCACGCATGGACCGATGCCAGCCTCACCCCGATGAATCCGGACCATCTGGGCGGCGCCTTTGAAGGCATACGGATCGCCAAGCCGATGGCCTCGCGCGATGAGATCGGCACCGACCTGCTCGGAAAATGCCGGATCGAGTTCGACCTCGTCGGTGGTCATCACCACACGAAACCGTGCGGCATCGCACGCCTGCTGTGGATTCATGCCGAGATCGAGCGCATTGACGAGCGTCTGCACCTGGCCCTGCGGATGGTTATTGAGCCCGATGCAGCCGAGCAGAAACTCCGGGACGCCCTCTCGAAGCACCATGCCGGGGAGGATCGTGTGCCGTGGCCGATGTCCGGCCGCCAATGCGTTGGGGTGGCCCCGCCTCGTCGAAAACTGGCTGGCTCGATTGTTGAGGATCACACCCGTCTCCCCAGCAAGAAGACCCGATCCAAACGCGCCGCAGATGCTCGACATCAGCGAGATGGCGTTGCCGTCGGGATCGATCGCGCAGATGTAGGTGGTGTCGGAGGTGTTGCCCCCCTGCGGATGCACCGGCGCCGTCGCCCGGTCGGTGATCCGCTCCCGCAACGCGGCAAGCCCCTCCTTCGACACCGCGCGACGGACCCGCTCCATCATCGGCTCGGTCGACTCGCCCACCTCGTTGATGGCAAACTCAAACCCCAGCCGCAGCGCCTCGATCTCATGATGAAGACGGTCTGCGTCGCCCATGCTGGCGAGGTCATAGCCCTCGAGGATGCCGAGGGCGATCAGCGCCACGACGCTCTGGGAGTTGGGAGGAAGCCCGAGCATCTCGCGCCCCCGATAGCCGACCGAAAGGGGCCTCACCCATTCCGCCTTCTGTGCGGCGATGTCACCGCGTGTCATCTCCGTCCCTCCCGCCGATACCGTGTCGGCGATCGCAGTCGCGATCGGTCCACGGTAAAACGCCTCGCGGCCACCCTTGGCAACCCGTTCGAGCGTGTCGGCCAACTGTGGAAAGCGAACCAGCTGTCCCGGTGCCGGCGGCCTGCCACCGGGCAGCAGCAGCTTCAGGAGCGCGGGAGCGACATAGGCCGGCAGCCGCGGAGCAGCCAGAGCCCACATTCCGGCGATCGATTCGCCCACCGGATAGCCCTCACGTGCCGCAGCGACGGCCGGCTCCCAGAGTGACGCGAGAGGGCGACTCCCAAACCGTTCGAGCACCTGGCACCATCCGTCCACCGCTCCAGGTACCGTCACCGACACGGCCCCGGTCTCCGGCATCATCGGGCGGTTCGCGACGCGATCCAGCACGGCCCCCGACGGCGCCCTGCCGCTTCCATTGAGCCCCACAACTTCTTTTTCCTTCGCCGACCAGGCGAGGATCATCGTGTCGCCGCCGAGCCCGCTCATCATCGGCTCGACGACGGCCATCATGCCCGCGATTGACCTGCCCCCATGAATGACGCCAGTTTTTAAGTTAGGGTTTTGCCCTCCAACAGACCAGCCCTGTGCGGTTGCGGAGGCGTAGCCGTAGCAACCGCACAGGGCTGCAGCGCCTCAGGGGCCGGGG